>Ga0247736_10000016_pt1 | contig 241821 bp, 200 predicted proteins | sample UWRJL193509B2_FD_180935 | JGI IMG/M metagenome (GOLD analysis project Ga0247736, IMG submission 180935) | Plant litter microbial communities from Arlington Agricultural Research Station in Wisconsin, United States - UWRJ-L193-509B-2 | ecosystem: Environmental > Terrestrial > Plant litter >...
TTGCGATTGGGCTTAACAAAGAAACATTAATAGTCAAGTTATCTCCTGGCATTACCATCTCTACTCCTTCTGGTAAAGTAATAACTCCTGTTACGTCAGTTGTACGTACGTAGAACTGTGGACGGTAGTTATTATGGAATGGAGTATGACGTCCACCTTCTTCTTTTTTCAAGATATAAACCTCAGCTTTGAAAGTAGCGTGTGGTTTTACTGATCCTGGCTTAATGATAACCATTCCTCTTTTGATAGATTCTTTATCAATACCTCTTAACAATAAACCTACGTTATCTCCAGCTTCACCTCTATCAAGGATTTTACGGAACATCTCAACTCCTGTAATAGTAGAAGTTAATTTATCAGCTCCCATACCAATGATTTCAACTGGATCTCCTGTATTAGCAATACCTGTTTCGATACGACCTGTAGCAACAGTTCCACGACCAGTAATTGTAAATACATCTTCAACCGGCATCAAGAATGGTTTAGCTACGTCACGCACTGGCTCTTCGATCCAAGCATCAACAGCTTCCATTAATTCAATGATTTTTGGCACCCAAACAGGATCGTTATTCAATCCTCCTAAAGCAGAACCTTGAACTACAGGACCATTATCTCCATCATATTCATAGAAAGATAATAAATCTCTAATTTCCATTTCAACAAGCTCTAACAATTCAGCATCATCAACCATATCCACTTTGTTCATGAAAACAACGATTCTTGGAATACCAACCTGACGACCTAAAAGGATGTGCTCACGAGTTTGTGGCATTGGACCATCTGTAGCAGCAACTACTAAGATAGCTCCGTCCATTTGAGCAGCACCAGTAACCATGTTCTTTACGTAATCCGCGTGACCTGGACAGTCAACGTGAGCGTAGTGACGGTTAGCTGTTTCATACTCTACGTGTGATGTATTAATAGTAATACCTCTTTCTTTCTCCTCTGGAGCGTTATCGATTTGATCAAACGATTTTGCTTGACAGTAACCAGCATCAGACAATACTTTTGTAATTGCTGCAGTTAATGTAGTTTTTCCGTGATCCACGTGTCCAATTGTACCTATGTTTAAGTGCGGTTTGGAACGATTAAAATTCTCCTTTGCCATTTTACTTAATTTTTAATCTTAGTTATATATTAATTTCAATTTCCTACTTACTTGAGCCAATGTCGGGAATTGAACCCGAGACCTCTTCCTTACCAAGGAAGCACTCTACCCCTGAGCTACACCGGCAGAGAGTTCTGATTTTAGATTCTTGAATCTAGATTTCAGATTTTAATCTAAAATCATCAATCCAAAATCTCAACTTCTTTTGTTGTGGGGAGAGCAGGATTCGAACCTGCGAAGTTCACACAGCAGATTTACAGTCTGCCCTCGTTGGCCGCTTGAGTATCTCCCCTTTTTTTTATCAATAATTGCATGAACAATTTCAAATCGCATTTGAAATATTTAGAGCCGGCGGAGGGACTCGAACCCACGACCTGCTGATTACAAATCAGCTGCTCTAGCCAACTGAGCTACGCTGGCAATATCAATAAAAAAGTCCGCTATTTCTAACGGACTGCAAATGTAGCTATTTTATCTTTGTATCAAAACATTTTTTGAAAAAAATTTTCAATTATATGTGTGCTCTTATTTTTTCTTTCCTTTTTACCAGTAAACGCTCTAACGATTCTGCCGAAAGCTCAACTGCTTCTTCGAATGTTTTGCATTGTTTTTTAACCAAAAATTCATCTCCAGGAACATTAATCTTAATCTCTACTGCCTTGTTCTCCTTATCACTGGTTCTTTCAACTTTTAAAAAAACGTCGGCTGAGACAACTCGATCATAATATTTTTCCAATTTATCCATTCTTTCCTGAATAAAATCAACTAACTTTCTGTCAACAGTAAAGTTAACGGCATGAACATCTACCTTCATAATACTAATTTTAGGGTTAAACATTTAAGAACTACTATTTATTTCTCGGATGCGCATTAGTATAAACCTTTTTAAGCTCTGCTAAACTATTATGAGTATAAACCTGCGTAGACGCCAAACTCGAATGTCCTAATAATTCTTTAACTGAATTTAAATCTGCTCCGTTATTTAAAAGATGGGTAGCAAAAGTATGCCGAAGCACATGTGGGCTTTTTTTCACCTTCTCAGAGACTTTACTAAAGTATGAATTTATTAATCGATACACAAAAGATTCGCTCAATTTTAACCCTTTTTTTGAAATAAAAAAATAATCATCATCAACTATATTCTCAACTAAAGTCCGCTCTTTTATATAAACCCTAAGCTGATCTACAATTACAGGCAAAAGCGGAATAATACGTTCTTTATTTCTTTTACCTAAAACCTTAATTACATTTGAAGACAAATCTACGTTTCGCAACATTAAATTGATCAGTTCCGCTCTTCTCATTCCGGTCGTATAGAACATTTCAACAATAAGCTTATCTCGTATTTCCTCAAAACCAACAGGATTACTCACTTCCTGAATCAAATCTGTGAGTTCTTTTTCTGAAAAAGGAATCTGAATAATTTTAGGAGTTTTAAGCGCCTTATGCTTTAGCATTGGATTTATTTCTATCTGCTTTGTTTTTAAAAGAAATTTATAAAATGCTTTTAAAGAAGCCATTTTTCGATTTACTGAAACATTTGAAATATCAGCATCAACAAGGGAAACAACCCAACTTCTAATCTGACTATAATTTACTTTATCAATATTCTCTTGCTCGAAATGAGTTTTATTAAAAACTTCAAAAGACAAAATATCATTCAAATAAGCATTAACAGTGTGTGCTGAATATTTTTTTTCCAACTGAAGATAATCACGAAACGCTTCTTTATTTGATTTCATAACAACAATCTTTTTTATTTACACAAAACCAGATATAATACCTATATATAATACTTCCAGATTTTATTCATCTCAAAATTAAGCATAAAAAAACCGTTAGTATCAAAATTTGATAACTAACGGTAATTATTTTGAAAAGTCTGATATTAACTTTCTAAACTATCTCTCAAGTTTTGAATGTAAGCAGCTTTTTGAATTTGAGCTCTTTTGATAACAGAAGGCTTAATAAAAGCAGTACGTGCTCTTAATTGACGAACAGTTCCTGTTTTATCAAATTTTCTTTTATAGCGCTTTAATGCTCTATCGATATTTTCTCCGTCTTTAATTGGTATAATTAACATAATATAGACACCTCCTCTCGTTAAGGTTGCAAAAGTAAATATTAATTTTGAATTACGGGTTATAAATTTTAAATTATTTTAAAAAGAAATAGAACATAGAAAAAAGAGAATAGACTTCTCTGAAATCCGATTATTATAAAGAGTAATTAAGGATCTTCTTTACTCTTTACTCTTTACTCTTTACTCTTTACTCTTTACTCTTTCAACAAATTTCTAGCAATGACTACTTTTTGAATTTCGGTAGTTCCTTCGCCAATGGTGCACAATTTAGAATCTCTATAGAACTTCTCTACCGGAAAATCTTTTGTATATCCATAACCGCCATGAATCTGAACGGCTTCATTTGCAATTTTAACACAAGCTTCTGAGGCGTACATTTTTGCCATTGCTCCAAGTGTAGTAACGGGTTTATGCTGTTGTTTTAAGAAAGCAGCTTTATGCAATAGTAATTCTGAAGCTTCAATTTCAGTTGCCATATCTGCCAACTTAAAAGAAATTCCCTGAAAACTACTAATTGGCTGTCCAAACTGATGTCTTTCCTTTGAATATTTTAAGGCGGCTTCGTATGCTCCTTTTGAAATCCCGAGTGATAATGCTCCAATTGAAATTCTTCCTCCATCCAAAATTTTCATGGCCTGAACAAATCCCTGCCCAACTTCACCCAATCTATTAGCATCGGGTACGCGACAGTTATCAAAAACCAACTCTGCAGTTTCGCTTGCACGCATTCCTAATTTATTTTCTTTTTTTCCTGATGTAAATCCCGGCATTCCTTTTTCGAAAACAAAAGCAGTCATTCCTTTAGAATCTCCTTTTTCTCCTGTACGAACAATTACAACCGCAATATCTCCGGAAATTGCATGCGTAATAAAGTTCTTTGCTCCGTTTACAATCCAGAAATCACCATCTTTAACAGCAGTAGTATTCATTCCTCCTGCATCAGATCCTGTATTATGTTCTGTTAAACCCCAGGCACCAATATATTCTGCAGTTGCTAATTTTGGTAACCATTTTTTCTTTTGTTCTTCATTTCCAAAAGTCAAAATATGATTGGTACATAATGAATTATGAGCAGCAACAGAAAGTCCGATTGAAGGATCTACTTTAGAAATTTCTTCAACTACGGTAATATATTCGTGATAGCCAAGTCCTGAACCTCCATATTCTTCCGGAACTAAAACACCCATAAATCCCATTTCCCCTAATTTTTTGAAAAGATCAACGGGAAAAATTTGTGCTTCATCCCATTCCATTATATTAGGTCTGATATTTTTTTCAGCAAACTCTTTTATAGACTGAGCAATCATTGATTGCGTTTCATTATATTCAAAATTCATTTCCATGTTATTTTTAGAACTCCAAATATAAACTAATTATTTTTGCTTTTTCAACAGGAAAATCTTTAATTTTTGCTAAATCCTCAATATTTTTAAAATTTCCGTTCATACTGCGATAGGTGATTATCTGTTTTGCCAGTGCATATCTGAAATAAGGAAACTGCGCCAGCTCTTTTAAAGAGGCATCATTTACTGCAATTTTTTTAAAATTTGGAACATTTAAAACTTTAAAGTGTGTATTTAATTCAAAAAGAACTTCCGGTGAAAGTCCCCAAACATCTTTCATTTGCTCCATGGAAACAAAACCTCCTAAAATTTCCTTTTGCTTTAATATTCGAATTGAAAGAGCTTCGCCAATACCAAATATTTTCATTAAATCTTCCTGACTTGCTTCATTAATATCCAATAAAGCCGCTTTTTCTTTTTTAGGATATTCTTTTCGAACATATTCTACATGATCCGTTTTAAACGATTTTTTATTCTGAGTCCAATCCGGAAATTTGAAAAGTGGAGAAATAACATTTAGCAGAGAATCTGAAATTTTAGTCACTTCCTGAAATTCTTTGGCTGAATTGACGTATTTGTTTTCTTTTCGAAAAGCCAGCAATCTATCGATTTCCAGAACCGACATTCCGAGTTTGTATCCTTTATAATCAGAAATGAAATTTGGATTAAAGGTATAAACCTTTTGAACCTCATTGTATTTTGCGACTTTTAGTGAGTCTATTTCTGATTGCAAGGAAAGCCATTGTTGTTCATCCTTAGAAAAAGTTTTCTCCGGTTTTGAAAAATTGAAAAAAAAGTAAACCATTTGTAGTATTGCAATTATTCCTAAAAGAAAAAAAATTCCTTTACGCTGCTGATTTGTAAACTTAAAATGAGATGCGAGTGCTTTTAAATTATTCATTTGATAACATATCGATTTAAAAAAATCAAAATTAAATTAAAAAAGAACTAATATATAGGAAAAATACTAATTTTTTATAATTTGTAAAAAAATACATAATGCATTTTTTATCAAATTAAGTTGACAAAATAGAGTTGTTAGAACTGAATATCGGATGATCTCATATTAAATTTAAACATTTTATAACTTAAACTTATATAATTGTTTTTATTTTTTATAAAAAACGATACATTTGGAGCTTAATAACAATAAACCACTATTATAGTATGTCAATTTGGAGAGTTAAACCTATATCGGCTTTTGAAGCAGATATGAAAAAAAGTGATTTAAAGAGAGTTCTAGGAAAATGGAGTCTTACAGCCATTGGAGTTGGAGCTATTATTGGTGGAGGAATTTTTGTTCTTACTGGTACCGGTGCATATTATCATGCAGGTCCAGCTTTAGCACTTTCTTTCATTATTGCAGGAATTGCCTGCGTTTTTGCAGCTCTTTGCTATTCTGAGTTTGCGTCAATTTTACCAGTTGAAGGTTCCGCTTATGCGTATGCTTATGGTACAATTGGAGAAATTTTTGCCTGGATCATTGGTTGGGGCTTAATACTTGAGTATGCAATGGGGTCAATGACGGTAGCCGTTTCCTGGTCAGGGTATTTCAACAAACTACTCAAAATGTTTCACATTAAACTTCCTGAATGGCTTACAACAGACCCGGCAAGTTATACTGGTGAAGGCTTTTCAATGAATCTACCTGCTTTTTTAATCGTTATTTTAGTGATTTCATTGCTTATTAAAGGTACAAAAAGCGCAGCAAAAGCAAACAATATGATTGTTATCCTTAAAGTTTCTGCTGTAATATTTGTAATCGTTGCGGGTCTTTTCTTTATTAATACTGCTAACTGGCATCCATTCATTCCGGCGGCGACTCAAATTATTGAAAAGGAAACAACTCATAATGCTTATGGAATAGCAGGAATCGTTTCAGGAGCTGCTGCAATTTTCTTTGCTTATGTAGGTTTTGATGCAGTTTCAACACAAGCCGGTGAAGCTATTAATCCTAAAAAAGATGTTCCGTTTGCGATTATTGCTTCTTTATTGATTTGTACTACATTATACATTCTTGTTTCTTTAGTGTTAACAGGAATGATGAATTATCAGGATTTTAATCCACTAGGGAAATATCCTGAAGCAATAAAAGCACCAGTTGCATACGCATTCGATATTGCAGGACAACCTTGGGCCGGATTTATAATTACAGTTGCTGCAACAATTGGATTGATTTCTGTATTAATGGTAATGATTATGGGACAATCAAGAATTTTCCTTGGTATGTCTAAAGATGGTTTAATTCCTGCTGTATTTTCTAAAGTAAATCCAATTTCAGGAACACCAAAAACAAATTTAATGATCTTAGGAGGAATTATCGCTGTAGTTGCAGCTTTTACACCAATTAACAGATTAGCAGATATGACAAGTTTTGGTACCTTATTTGCCTTTACAATGGTTTGTATTGCTGTTTGGATTTTAAGAGTAAAACAACCTCAATTAACAAGAACATTTAAAGTTCCTGCTCTTCCGATAATTGCAATCTGCGGTATTTCAATCAATACTTATTTAATGATTAATTTGAGTTTAGATGCTCAGTTACTTTCACTAGGCTGGTTAGCTATCGGTATCATCGTTTATTTTGCTTACAGTAAAAAACGTGCGAAACTAAACAGACCACAAGAAACAGAAGTATAAAAAAATATAAAATGAAAAAGCCCCTTATCAAAAATAAGGGGCTTTTTATATCAAAATTTTAAATTATAAGTCAAAAACGGATGTTCGTTTGGCACGAATCAAATCTTTCAACCGAATCCAAAAAGCCAGGGTCAGGTAAATACCAAAACCCAATCCTGCAGTTACAAACGAAATATAAATAAAAAACAATCGTACGCTTGTCACACGCATTCCCAGTTTGTCAGCTAAGCGCGATGAAACATGAAATCCGTATTTTTCAAAGAAAAATTTAAGTCTTAAGATTGCTGACATTTGATTTTAGATTTTAGATTTTATCCTTCGACTTCGCTCAGGATGACAATTGGCTTTCGCTCAGATAACAAATACAAAAGTACAAAATTATCTAATTGCCACATTTTCTAATTATCTTAATTATTTCTCAGTAATTCCATTCCTACTGCGCATTTCAAACACGCATTTTGGCTGCAGTATTCGTTTTTAAGCTGCAATAAAGTTTGTGTATCAAAAGCGTTTTTAGAAGAAACTCCAAAAGATTCAAACTTGTCAATGACAGAATTCTTTTCCGGCAAAACCTCCTTTAGCAGCGCAATTAAATTCTCTTCAATTGATTCTCCCATAATACTTGCATAAGCAAACTGAACAGGAATTATTGTATTAATAATCAACAAATCGATAAACGACTTTGATAATGGTTTGGATTTCTTCGGACTTTCTTTATCAAACTGATAATGGTTTTGCCAATACAAACTCGCTGACACATTCAATACTTCATAAATGTTTTTAACCGATTTTAAAGCAACTATTTTAGAAAATAAATTTTGATGTTTATTATACAAACTTGCCAATTGCGAAAGTCTGATTGTTGGGAAATTATCTGGCCGATGCTTAAAAAACTCAACTGGATCAGTATAAACTCTATCTAATTGATATTTGTGTAAGAGGTAAAAATACCTGATTTTTAAATCTTTAAAATATACATCTTCTTTTTCGAAATCTAACAAACCGGAAGTTCCTAAAAGTAATGCTTCGAGATTTTCGACTTCAAAACTTTCTTTTCGAATAATGGAAAACGGAATTGATCTGGCGATTTGCAAAAATGAATTTCCGTTTGTATTCAATCCAAAATTCTTTGCTAACAAGCAAAACAAAACCGCTTCCCAGTCCTGATTTGTTTCTTCGAGTAAATCGTAAATAAACTTTGATTTGCGCTCTAATCGTTCAAAAAATAATCTTTCCTGCCAATTCGTAAAAACAAATTCATCAATTTGTGCAATTTGTTTTTCGCAGGATATCCATGATTTGGGACTTACTAAAGAATGATAATTATTAATGGTTTCTGAAGCAACGTAATCTTTTAAAACCAAAACAGGAATTTCGACATTATTTTTCCCAAAAATTTCAGTATCGTGTTCCCAAACTACATGTAGAATAACATTTTCATACGCAGTATCTTTTTCATGGCCGTGAACATACCAATCAGATGATTTGATATGGATTTCAATATTTCCTGCCCATTTTTGATCACCAATTATAATTTGAGCATTAAAAAAATCAGGTCCCGAAAGTTCTAAATAATCTCCGGTTTTAATAATTGTGATTTGTTCTTTTTGAGTAGTTCGCAATTTCAGGGTTTCAAACTTCTTGAATCTCCAGAGATAATGAAGAAAATCTTCTTTCATTTTGGCTTTTATATTAGATTTACAAAAAGCCTAAAATTAAATAAAATAATATTAATCTTACAAATAAATGTAAATTATCGCAGCAGAAATAATCTAGCACAAGCTCTCGCATCAGAAAGTGCTTCATGATGACTTAACTGAATCTTCATTTCGCGACAGCAATCACTTAATTTAGTTGGTTTTAATCCTTTTGCTTTATAAATCTTAACGGTACATTCCCATTTTTCAGCAATATTCAAATCTTCATATTGCAAACCATGAAATGCCATAGATTTCATTAAAACATTTCGGTCAAAACTCTCGTTGTGTGCTACGACTACTCTATTCTGCAATCGTTTTTCAATTTCAGGGAAAACCTGCAAGAATGATTTAGCATTTACAGTATCGCGAGGATAAATACCGTGAACACGAATTGTGTACGGATTATATTCGTTGTTAGGCGGTTTAATTAAAGTAACAAACTCGTCTACAATTATACCGTTTTGAACAGTAACAATTCCAACAGAACAAGGATGATGTCCGGTTGCGGTTTCAAAATCTATAGCGGTAAAATTCATTATAATGGAGATAAAAAATCCATAAATCTAATGTTTAAAATAGATTTATGGATTTACAAAAATTTATTAAAATCGTTTTATTTTATTGATCCGATAATATCGTATTTAGTAATAATATGATGTTTCCCGTTTCCAAGTTCTACTAAAACGGCATCATTTTCTTTAGTAAATAACTTCGATACTTCTTCGATTGTAGTTCCTAATTTCACAATCGGGAAAGGTTTGCCCATTACTTCTTTGATTGGTTTTTCGGCTACATTTTTATCTGCAACATAACTTCTAAATAAATCTGTTTCATCAACAGAACCTACAAATCCGTTAATGTCTACCACCGGAATTTGCGAGATTTTATATTTACGCATACGTTCGATCGCGTGCGAAACCAATTCTTCTGTTCGAACAACAATCAATTCTTTGTCGATATGATCTTTGATAACATCTTCTGCTTTAGTAATATTCTCTTCTAAGAAACCACGCTCACGCATCCAGTCGTCATTAAACATTTTACCTACGTAACGGCTTCCAGAATCGTGAAAAAGCACTACAACAACATCTTCCGGCTTGAAGTGTTCTTTCAGCTGTAATAATCCTTTAATACAAGCTCCTGCAGAATTTCCAACAAAAATAGCTTCTTCAAGCGCAATTTTTCTGGTATAAACGGCAGCATCTTTATCGGTTACTTTTGTAAATCCGTCAATTAAAGAAAAGTCAACATTTTTTGGTAAAATGTCTTCTCCAATTCCTTCAGTAATATAAGAATAGATTTCGTTTTCATCAAAAATTCCGGTTTCGTGGTATTTTTTAAAAACAGAACCATACGTATCAATTCCCCAGATTTTAATGTTTGGGTTTTTCTCTTTTAAATATTTTCCAACACCAGAAATAGTTCCACCTGTTCCTACTCCAACCACAAAATGAGTGATTTTTCCATCTGTTTGTTTCCAGATTTCCGGTCCGGTTTGTTCGTAATGTGCCAATGAATTTGACATATTATCATACTGGTTTACATACCAGGAATTAGGTGTTTCTTCGGCCAGTCTTTTAGAAACAGAATAATAAGAACGTGGATCTGTAGGTTCAACATCAGTTGGGCAAACGACTACTTTGGCACCAACGGCACGCAAAATATCCATCTTTTCTTTCGATTGTTTATCTGATATTACACAAATCAATTTATATCCTTTGATGATCGCTACAAGTGCCAATCCCATTCCGGTATTTCCAGAAGTTCCTTCGATAATAGTTCCGCCCGGTTTTAATCGTCCATCTGCCTCAGCATCTTCAATCATTTTTACGGCCATTCTGTCTTTTACAGAATTTCCCGGATTAAATGTTTCGACTTTTGCCAATACTAACGCATCAATTTCAGCAACAATTTTGTTGAGTTTTACTAATGGCGTATTACCAATTGTTTCTAAAATATTATTTGAAAAGTCCATTTCTATGTGAATTTAATTTGTTTGGTTTAAGATAGTAAAGTGCCTGATTTTATTGGAAGAAATTCCAAACTAAACCAAAACGGATCGTAAAATCACGGTATGGATTATTAGGCGCCGAATAATAATTGTTTCCGGAAAAAGAAGCATTAAAATGTTCTGCCTTAAAGTAAAATCTGGTTTGACGAATTCTGAAATTTATGTAATAATCAAAGTTAGCAAAACCGCCAATTTTTTTGTCATTCTGAACAAAAAATTCTCCTACAACCGGATTGTAATCGTTACCGTAATATTCCGTAAAATAATTAAACGTTAATCCAGTTTGCATAAATAATGCTTTCTTGAAAAAATAACTTGAATAATAAAGTGTATTTCTGGTTACAAAATCAGGAACATTCAAGATTAAATCCGATTGATCTACTTTTTGATATAAAAAGGTATTATCAAATCCAAAAGGTCCAAATTTAAATTCCTTGTTTGCTTTTATAGACAAGTAATTAATTGCGTTTCCGTATTGTGCCGGATTTACAATTTGAGTTTGAGCAGCAATTTGAGCATCTGTCGAAACATCTTCAAAATATAAATGATCTTTTAAAACTGTGTATTGAACTTCGGCATTAAGCCAAGGCGTGTAAATATTGGCACTAAGCAAATTGATCTTCTCGTTTTTAAAATTATTAGACCAGTTGTATTCTACATAGCTGCTTTGGTACAAATTATAGTTATTATTTGGTAACTTATTTATGTTTCTGTATCTAAAATCAAATTGAATTTCATCACTAATATTATATCTCAATTTTGCATCTAAATCAGATAGTGACTGATTTGTGATTGATCTGGTATACAAAAAACGACCGTTCCATTTATTTTTTTGATATTCGTATTGTCCTCCAACATTGTTTATTTGAAGATATAAGTTATTTGGAACTATAGAACCGTCGTTTTTAAATATAATCCTGTTATATTCATAATTAGACCTGTAATCGTCTATAAAGAAGTTGAATTTTCCTAAAAGCGAGTTTTCATAAGCCAGACCTGCTTTATTGTATAATTTTTCAAAACGAGTCTGATCATTTATTCCGCCGGTAACATAAGATTCTCCAAATCTTAGCACTGATACACCATCAACCGTAGAAATCACTGTTGGCTGCTTGTATTCAAAATATTTATTCTCGTAATTAAATTGATGTGTTACGTACAAATTGTTATTTCCTTCTGTTGGATTCACTCTAAAAGCATGATCAAAAAACAATCGTCTTCCTTTTAAAAATGATTCTGCATCAGTCAAATAAACCTGTAATCGCTGACGGTTTTTAAAATCCGGATCTCCGCTTTCAAAATCTGCAGGTGTCGTTATACCACCATTTTCTTCGTTCAGGTTATCCTGAAAAGTAAAGTGTGCGTTTAAAATATACCTTTTGTCAGTAGTAAAATAACTTGTTGTAAATCTGAAATTTCCTGTACTTACCAGTTGATTTATATAATTCCCTTCAGAACGTAAACCTCTGTATCCTATAGAAAAATTAAGATTTTTTGATGTATTTAAGGTTATAAATGAATCTACGTTTTGACCTTTATTTATAGTTGTATTAAAAAACAATTCGGTGAAAGGAGTCGCAACCGAATAATAACGAATATCTCTCGCTTGAAGATAACTAAAATGTTTACCACTAAATCCAATTTCCGGATAAGGCGAAAAATCAGTTAAACTATATTGCAGCGTATTATAAGTTTGTCCAATATTAGGAAAAGGCAAAAGCCCGAAGTTATCCTTGCGAAGGTAATTTTGTCTGTAAGCACTTTTTAGCGTTAAAGAAGTATCAGCATAAGTTGTATCGTGCTCTAAAGTGTAGATTTGATACTGTTCGATTTTAGCAATTTTCGCTTCTTTCTTTTTCAGCGTATCAGTAATACTCGAGTATTTTGTATTCATATCTAAATTTCTTTTTGGCGTAGATTTTTCCTGAGAAAACAACAAAGCGGGTACGATTAATAGATATAGAAAAAAGAATATTCTCATTTGATAGCTTTATATATAGTTATTTTGGCAAAATTTGTCTGGCAAAGGTAAAAGATAAAAACGTATAAATAAAAAAACACTTCAATTTATACGACTGCTTTTGCAATAAGTTAAAGAACGAAAATTTTTGAAGAAAATTTTATAATATTGCCTTTTGAAAATTTAAAAAAATGCTTGCCAAAAATTTCTCCGGATTTATTTTCGAAACAGGTACTGATGAAGCTGGACGCGGCTGTCTGGCCGGTCCGGTTACCGCTGCTGCCATAATTTTACCGGCAGATTTTGAGCATGAATTTTTAAATGACAGTAAACAACTTTCAGAAAAAACAAGATTTCACCTAAAACCCATTATCGAAAAACATGCAGTTTGTTATTCGGTTACCCATCTTCATGCAGAAGAAATCGATGAAATAAACATTCTAAATGCATCAATGAAAGGCATGCAGGAATGTATTTTAAAATTACATCAGCGTCCGGAATATATTATTGTCGATGGAAACCGATCGCTTAATGCAAAACTGGGATTAAAAAATATTTTAGGGAAACAATTTTCGAAAGAAGAAATAGAATTATTAAAATCGATTCCTAACCAAAGTATTATAAAAGGAGATGCAAAATTCGTAAGTATTGCAGCCGCTTCTATTTTAGCAAAAACCTATCGTGACGAATACATGGATCGTATTCACGAAGAATTCCCGATGTACAACTGGAAACAAAATAAAGGGTATCCTACCAGAGAACACCGGGACGCTATTAGAAAATACGGAACTACAAAATACCACCGAATGAGTTTTAGACTTTTGCCGGACCAGCTGGAATTAGAGTTTTAGATCAACTGATTTGTCTTCTTTCAAAAAAGACAGAATTTGATTTTGCCATTCAAAAATATCCTCTGATGTTGCTCTGTCTGCTTTATCAAAATAAAAATGCTGCTGAATTTCGAATCCGCAATAATCAAAAATCCCGGTATCTGACGTTAGCGCCAAAGCCTTATCCATTCCGCTTTCTTCATATTCTGCATTTGATTTTCCGTGAGAATTGATAATGATGGCTTTCTTTCCTGCCAATAAACCTTTTTGAATTCCCTGATCGTATCGATACGCAAATCCGTAGCTAAAAACCCGGTCAATATAACCTTTCATAATCGCCGGCATTCCTGTCCACCAAATTGGGTAAATAAAAATAATGCGATCTGCCCAGCTTATAAAATCCTGTTCTTTTTGAACATCTTCTGCAACCTGCCCCATTCTTTGTCCGCTCATATCGTCTAAAGAAAGAACCGGAATAAAATTAATTTCATTTAAATCGCGAATGACGATTTCCTGTGTTGAATTTTCTAAACTTTCGAGTACGGTTTGTTTCAAAAAATGATTTAAACTCGCAGGATTTGGATGTGCATAAATAATTAAATTTTTCATGTTTTCTATTTTTAAGATTACATGACAAATGTAGAATGCAAAGTTTGGGTGTAATTGTAAGAAAACGAAAAGAGAAATTTACTCTCCTCTTGATTCGCAGATATCGCTTTGAAACTTTAAAAATTTTGTTGGTGAAATATCCATATAATATTGAAAATCATGGATCAATTGACTTTGATCATAATAACCACATTGTTCAACGATAAAAAGCCAATCTGTTTTTTCAGAGCTAACAGAAGTTTTCTGAATGAGATCAACCGCTTTTAAAAAACGTTCGTAGCGGGTAATTTCTTTAATCGTATAACCAAAAAACTTTTTTTGATGGAGTTGAATATTTCTTTCGGTTTGATTGATTTGTGAAGCAATTGATTTTATCGGATTCAAAGCTTCTTCCTTAAAATCGGCCAAAAGTGTGGTTATCGCATTTTGCTCTCGTAAATAAGGAGTACAAAATTCTAAAATATAATCGACACGTTTTTGGTTATCTGATATGATTTTTAATTCTTCCCATAAAGTTGTAAAACAATTTTCTGGAATTAAAGCATCGGGATGAATGGGAAGTGAATGCGTTAAAAGTGCATTTCCGAAGAATCTGTAAAAGGCATCTTCTTTAAAATTAGCCACCAAAATTTCTGAATTGGATTCTAAAGTATAATCAAATGCTTGCTTTATTGGTCCAAGAACAATGCATTTCTCTACTTCTAAAACAGTATTTTGCTTTGATTTTAAAGAGGATTTTGTTCCGAAATTAAAAACCAGAATCGTTTGAAAACTGGGCAATAATGTTTTCGTTACAGGTAAATTAGTTTTGTTTTCTGCGAAGTAAAAATGAGAAAAAACACTTGAAAACGCTGAAGGAACCGCAATTCTATAATTGTTATTTTCTTCAGCATTTTTCATATTTACTTCGCTATTTAATAAATTCAGCTTCAAACAATTCTGTCAAATGTTTTATGATTTTGGCTTTTACTTCGTCTTCGTCCACTTTTTCTACCCCAAGTTCTACGTGTAATGAAGTAACGCCTTTTCCGCGAATTCCACACGGAATAATGTTATCAAAGTAACCCAAATCTACGTTTACGTTTAATGCAAATCCGTGCATCGTAACCCAGCGTGAAGCACGTACGCCAAGCGCGCATATTTTACGTGCAAATGGAGTTCCAACGTCTAACCAAACTCCGGTTTCGCCATCGCTTCTTCCGCACTTTAAACCGTATTCTTCTAATGTCAGAATAATTGATTCTTCCAGAAAGCGTAAGTATCTATGAATATCTGTAAAGAAATTTTCTAAATCCAGAATGGGATAACCTACAATTTGTCCCGGGCCGTGATACGTGATATCGCCGCCACGATTTATCTTGTAAAAAGTAGCGCCTTTTGCTTCAAGCTGTTTTTCGTTCAGCAATAAATTTTCAAGATCACCGCTTTTTCCTAAGGTATAAACATGCGGATGCTCTACAAATAGTAAATAATTGGGTGTTTCTAATTCGAGTTCTTCTCTTCTGTTTTTGATTTTTAAGTCGACTATATCTTTAAAAAGTTCTTCCTGATATTCCCAGGTTGATTTATAGTCTCTACTTCCTAAATCCTGAAGTTGAATTTTTTTATTCATTTTAATTATTTTTCAAACTCGACATCAAAGTTGAGTTTGTCAGGATTCTCCATATAATCCGTGAAAGAGTATTGTAATGTAACTGATTTTCTATCGTCGCTAAACAAAGCATTTGGGTTTGAAACCTTTTTAATTCGTTTAGGAAAATGATATTTTAAAACGTAATTCGATGATGCAAAAACCATATTCGACATCTCTGCCGCACTGTCCTTAACTTTTTCAGCTGCTTTTTGTTTGTCAATTATAGCTTTACGCGTAAATTTTTTCCCGTCGTAAAGATAACTTACTGTACTATTATTTTTTCCAAAACCAGTTGCAAAAGGATTCGAAGCGCTTGATCCGCCTTCTAGTTTTTGAAGTGTATTCATAGATTGCAAGACATCATGCACTTCATTTACGTTTTTAAAATCTTTTGAAAATGCCATGAAAAATTCTTTTTTCTCTGCATTCATTTTTAGATTAACCACAAGATCTTCTATGTTTTTAATCTCTTTTTGAGCCTCAGGCGATAATTTTGCAATACTGTCTTTTTTATCTGCCAATAATTGTTTGAAAGTAAAAGTGGAGTCAATATTTTTTTTAGCATCAGCTCCCATTTGGTTTCCTAACTGGTCTCCAGCCATTTCCATCAAAGCTGAACCATCCATGTCCAGAGAAAACTTTCCTGCTCCATTATCGCTTACATAAATATTTTCGGTAAAAGTGCAGCTCGTTAATGTTGCTAATAAAAAAGAAAAACTAAGTAATTTATATAATTTCATATCGCTAATTTTTATCAAAGATACGAAGACTATTTCAAAATGTTTAATTGTTGATTTGTTTAATCGTTTATACGAAAATTACCTAAAATTTCACTCCAAAACTACTTCTAAACTTGTCATTTCCGGATTTTGCAAACAGTCTAAAAGTGGAAATTCGACGGTTACAGTTTTTTTATCCGTACTAATAATCGCTTTTTTATTTGAAACGGATTTTATTTTTTCCGGAAAATGATAGCAAAGCGTATAGGTTTGCGTCAGTTTTAAAGAAGTATATTTAGAGCCTGTTTTCTTAAACTCCTCTTTTGTTTTTTGAAGTTCAACGGGATCTGTAATAGAAACCAGGCGCTTAAAAACTTTTCCATCAAAAGCATATTCTACTTTATAATAATGATTTTCCGCAGTTAAGGAATAATTATACTTTATATCACCTGCATAATTTTCTGTTTTATATAAATCCGGAATTTCCGAAACTTTGCCAAAATCAAACGAGAAAACATTTTTGAATTCTTTTTCGAAAGAGCTTTCTTTAATATGCACTTTTACATTAGAATATTGCTGAAATAGCTTTTGTTCTTCGGGCGTATATTTTAAAAAATTCTCTTTGTACTTTTCAATATATTCTTTAAAAACATAGGTTGTGTCTTTAAAAGCTTCTTCATGAGAATAGCTTTCGCCTGCTAATTGCATATAACTATTTTCATCACGAAGTTGCACTACTTCGATATTTCCGCTTCCGTCCGGATTAATGGTGATGATTTCTGTGACCTGGCAACTTGTGAGGAGAATTAGAATTATGAAGGCTTTTATGAATTTCATTTTTTGGAAGATTCTGCGGTTTTGAGATGCTAAGATACTGAGGTTTTTGTTTGGTTTTATTTTTATCAAATAACATTTATCATCCAGTATGTCATTTCGACGAAGGAGAAATCACACCAGAAACTCCGCAAAGAAAGTTGTCAATGTTTGTCGAGTTACGAGTGCGATTTCTCCTTCGTCGAAATGACAAAAAAGCCGTATAATGACACCCCCCCAAACCAAAACCTCTTTTGAAAACTAAAATTTCTAATCTAGCCCCGATAGCAGCGGTATCCTTTTTTGCTTTTTCTGCAAAAAAGATACAAGCGAATAGCGGGACAAAAGGGGATTGAAATCCCGAAAATTACTGCTTCAAAAAATCTAAAAACTGCATTCAAAAATCTACATTCTTTTCTTTATCTTTGCACACTTAAAAAAGAGCACAAAATGGCATTATCAGAACAAGAAATCATCCGAAGAGAAAAACTTCAAAACTTACGCAACTTAGGAATCAATCCTTATCCGGCTAATCTTTTTCCTGTAAATCATACTTCGAAGCAGGTTAAGGAATCTTTTGAGGAAGGTAAGAAGGTTATTGTTGCCGGACGTTTAATGAGTGTTAGAGATCAGGGGAAAGCTTGTTTTGCTGAATTGCAGGATAGTGAAGGACGTTTGCAATTGTACGTTAATCGCGATGTTTTGTGTGAAGGTGATGATAAAACTTTATACAACACGGTATTTAAAAAATTAACTGATTTAGGTGACTTTATTGGTATCGCAGGTGAATTGTTTACTACAAAAGTTGGCGCGCAATGTATTCGTGTTGACGGATTTACTTTTTTGAGTAAAACATTACGTCCGCTTCCTTTGCCAAAAACGGATGAAGATGGAAACGTTCACGATGCGTTTAACGATCCAGAATTGCGTTACAGAATGCGTTACGTGGATTTAACGGTAAACCAACAGGTTAAAGACACTTTTATAAAACGTACAAAGTTGTTTACTGCGATGCGTGGCTACTTTAACGATGCCGGTTATTTGGAAGTTGAAACTCCGGTTTTACAGCCAATTCCGGGTGGTGCTGCGGCGAGACCTTTTATTACGCATCATAATTCGCTTGATATTCCGCTTTACATGCGTATTGCAAACGAATTGTATTTAAAAAGATTAATTGTTGGTGGATTTGAAGGTGTTTATGAATTCTCGAAAAACTTCAGAAATGAAGGTATGGACAGAACGCATAATCCTGAATTTACCGCAATGGAAATATATGTAGCCTACAAAGACTACAACTGGATGATGGAATTTGCAGAAGGTTTATTAGAACATTGTGCAATTGCTGTTAACGGAACAAGCGAGGTTACTTTTGGTGAACACCAAATTAATTTTAAAGCGCCTTACGCCCGTGTGACCATGACAGATTCTATCAAACATTTTACTGGTTTTGATATCTCTGGTAAAACCGAAGAAGAGTTGTTTGAAGCTGCCAGAGGAATGGGAATTGACGTTGATAAAACAATGGGGAAAGGAAAATTGATTGATGAAATTTTTGGTGCTAAATGTGAAGGAAATTATATTCAGCCAACTTTCATCACGGATTATCCAAAAGAAATGTCACCTTTATGTAAAGAACACCGTGACAATCCTGAACTAACTGAGCGTTTTGAATTAATGGTTTGTGGTAAAGAAATTGCAAATGCATATTCTGAATTAAATGACCCAATTGATCAACGCGAACGTTTTGAAGACCAAATGCGTTTGGCTGAAAAAGGTGATGATGAAGCTAACGGAGTTATCGATGAAGATTTCTTAAGAGCATTAGAATACGGTATGCCTCCAACATCCGGAATGGGAATTGGAATGGACCGTTTGATTATGTACTTAACAAACAACGCATCGATTCAGGAAGTTTTATTGTTCCCGCAAATGCGTCCGGAGAAAAAACTAGCTCAGGTTGAATTGTCTGATGAGGAAAAATTTATCCTAGATTTATTGAAAGGAAATGAAAATAAAATGGACCTTCAGCAATTAAAAATTACTGCAAATTTAAGCGGTAAAAAATGGGATGCATCGATGAAAAATTTATCTAAACACGGTTTGACTAAAGTTGCTGTTGAAGGTGAGTTTAAATTTGTGGAATTGGTGGGATAGTTTATCCTTTGGAAAATTCCAAATTTTAAAACTGGTATTTATAGTATTCAAACCCGACAGGTTTTAAAAACCTGTCGGGTTTTCTATTTAAATTCTAAAACGAATACTTCTCTAATTTCTTTCCCTGAATATCCAAAACCTTTGTACTTTCCTTTGGAATATCGCCTTTTAAATTTTCCTGAACAGATGGATTTGACGGATATTTTCCATTCTTCAATTTTAATAAATGAAATTTTCCTCCGGTCTCAAATATAAGATCGTAAAATTTATCAGATGTTGAAGTGATTACATAGATTGGAAAATCAGTTACAGTAAACTTATTGATTACACTTCCTTCATTATTTAATATATAGCCTGAACACCCTCCGCTTCCGCAGAAATACGGATTCGAGAAACCTACGAAATATTCGTTTTTCTTATCGTTATTTAAATCGAAAGCTTCATAATAAAAGAATCGATCTTCTTTTGTCATTGCCGGTAAATCTTTTTTCAATACTATATTTAATTGTTTTTGAATCAATTCAACTGCTTTATCGTCTTTCACAGGAGCGTCGCTGACATCTGCAGTTCCGGCAACTGTTTTTGATAATGTGTCTTCCACAATTGTTTTAATGATGTTTTTTTGTTCAGTTTTATCTTTATTTTGGCATGAAATGATTCCTAAAATCATAAACGCCATTACTATTTTATTTTTCATAATTTGTCTTTAAATTAAGTTTGCTAAACCCGACAGGTTTTATCCCGAGGCTTCGGGACTGTAGGGTTTGCCAATCTTTCGTATAAATTTTTAAACCAACAAAGCGGCTTTATTTTCTATATCATTTTTCGTCAATAAATCTTTTATATTATTAAACGTAACCAAAGCAATCTGTGTTAAAGCTTCGTTCGTAAAAAACGCCTGATGCGCTGTAACCAAAACATTTGGAAAACTCATTAAACGCTGAATAGCATCATCCTGAATAATATCTGCCGATAAATCTCTAAAGAATAACTTCTCTTCCTGTTCATAAACGTCGATTCCCAAATAACCAATTTTACCTTCTTTTAAACCTTCAATTACGCAGGCCGTTTCTATCAATCCGCCACGGCTTGTATTGATAATCATGACGCTGTCTTTCATTTCATCAATAGATTTTTTATTAATGATATGTTTGGTTTGCTCGTTTAATGGGCAATGCAGCGAAATAATATCACTTGTTTTGAAAATTTCTTCGAGCGAAACAAATTCCACTCCGTCTTTTTCCATTTCTGCGTTCGTCACAATGTCATAAGCCAAAACTTTGCATCCAAAACCTAAGGCGATTTTAGCAAAAGCTTTTCCGATATTTCCGGTTCCAATAATTCCAATTGTTTTTCCGAATAAATCAAAACCTAGCAATCCGTTTAAAGAAAAGTTTTGTTCACGAACTCTATTGTACGCTTTATGTGTTTTTCTGTTTAAAGTCAAAATCATAGCCATCGCATGTTCTGCAACTGCTTGCGGTGAATAAGCCGGAACGCGGCAGACTTTTAAATTGTATTTTTTAGCAGCTTCCAGATCTACATTGTTAAATCCGGCGCAGCGCAATGAAATAATTTTCACATTCTTTTCTGCTAATTGTTTAATCACGGCTTCATTGACAATATCATTTACAAAAACACAAACAATTGATGCGTTTTCAATTAAAAGTACGGTTTGAGGATTGAGTTGCGTTTCGAAAAAATCCAACTCAAAACCAAAATCATTATATTTATTAAAGAAAGTTCTATCGTAAGGCTGTGTCGAAAAAAAGGCAATTTTAGTATTATTTGATATTGCATCTAAACTCATAATCCATCTCTATTTTAGGTTGATAACATATAGTTTTACTAAGTTAAACAATTTAAGCTAACTACTTTTCGTTTTGTTAAATAAACTATAATTCTTACAATCAAATTAAACCTATCGAATTTGATAAAGTCTAAATGCTATAACCTTAAAAAAACAAATCATGAAAAAATTATTTATCGCAGCTTTGTTATTCATTGGAGTAGCAAGTTTTGCACAAGATGCTGATCAAAAACCTGCACGTGAACAAAGAGAAAGATTAACTCCGGAACAGCGTAATGAAAAGCAATTACAAAAATTAACTTCTGAATTAAGTTTAGATGCAAACCAACAAGCACAGGTGAAACAATTACTGGCAGAAAGAAGTGCTAAAACTGAAAAATTCAGAGAAGCGAGAAAAGAAAAAAAAGACAGTGATGTAAAACCAACTGCTGCAGAAAGAGAAGCTTTTAAAAATGAATTGAAAGGCGAAAAAGAAGCTAACGATGCAAAAATGAAATCAATTTTGACCGCTGATCAATACACAAAATGGCATACTTTGCAAGAAAAAAACAAAGATAAAGCCAAAGAAAAAATGAGAGAATATAAAAAGGAAAACAACTAATTATAGTTTATACAAAGAGGCCGCCGGGCCTCTTTTTTATTCCTTAGAAGAATTTGTATTTTAATTAATAGTTTCTGTTAAATAAAAGATAAACCTGATAATTCAATTAAACTTAGCAAACTCTTTGAAGTCTAAATGGTATAATCTTAAAAAAAACGAATTATGAAAAAATTATTTATTGCGGCTTTATTATTCGTTGGAGTAGTAAGTTTTGCACAAGACATCAATCAGAAATCAGGACGTGATCAACGAGAAAATTTAACTCCGGAACAACGTAACGAGAAACGTTTACAAAAACTAACTTCTGAATTGAATTTAGATAAAAAACAACAAGAACAGGTAAAACAGCTTTTGGCTGAAAAAAGTGCGAAAGCAGAAAAATTTAAAGCAGCCAGAAAGGACAATAAAACAAAACCGACTGATGCAGAAAAAGAAGCTTTCAAAAAACAAATGACAGCTGAAAAAGAAGCTACAGATGCAAAAATGAAATCGATTCTAAACGCAGATCAATACACAAAATGGAAGGCTCTTAAAAAAGACCACAAAGGTCATAAAGGAAGAGGCGATCATAAAGGTGATCACAAAACACCACAAGAACGCGATCAGGCACATTTGCAAAAATTAACGACTGAATTAAACTTAAATGCTGATCAGCAAAAACAAGTTGGTCAACTTTTATCTGACAGAAGTACTAAAATGGAAATGCTTAAAAAAAGCCGAAAAGATTCTGATGCAAAACCAACTGATGCTGAAAGAAAAGCCATGAAAAAACAAATGGAAGAAGATCACAAAGCGAGTGATGCTAAAATGAAAGCTATTTTGAATGCAGATCAATATAAAAAGTGGACAGCAATTCAAAAAGAGCATAAAGATAAAATGAAAGATCACCGAAAAGATAAAATGTAATTGAGATCAAAAAAAAGAGGCTAATTTAGCCTCTTTTTGATTTTTATACTTTAAAATGTTTTTGAAACTTTATCAATTGCATTTATTGTAAAATCTAAATCTTCATACGTCAGTGCATCTGTAATAAACCAGGTTTCGTATGCAGAAGGCGCGATATAAACTCCTTCGTTTAATAATCCGTGGAAGAATTTTTTAAAGTTTTCATTATCTCCTTTTACAGCAGTTTGAAAATCGACAACCGGATTTTCATCAAAGTGAACAGAAATCATAGATCCTACTCTATTGATGGTAAAAACAACATTATTTGCCTTTAAAACCTTATCAATTCCCGCTTCTAAATAAGCTGTTTTTTCTTCTAAACGGGTAAAAATCTCACGGTCATTATCAAGCGATTGCAACATCGCCAATCCTGCCGCCATTGCTAATGGATTTCCTGACAATGTTCCTGCCTGATAAACCGGACCAAGCGGTGCTAAGTAATTCATGATTTCTTCGCGCGCAGCAAAAGCTCCAACGGGTAATCCACCGCCAATAACTTTTCCGAAAGTAACAATATCAGCGTTGATATTATACAATTCCTGGACTCCTCCGCGAGCCAAACGAAAACCTGTCATTACCTCATCAAAAATTAATAGAATTCCGTTTGCTGTACACAATTCTCTTAAGCCTTCTAAGAAACCTTTTTGAGGCGGAATGCAACCCATATTTCCTGCAACTGCTTCAATAATAATAGCTGCAATTTCGTTTTTATTAGCTTGAATCAAAGTTTTTACATTCTCTAAATCATTGTATTTTGCCAATAAAGTATCTTTTGCAGTTCCTTCTGTAACACCCGGACTATTTGGCGAACCAAAAGTTACAGCCCCACTTCCGGCCTGAATCAAAAAGGAATCTGAATGCCCGTGGTAGCAGCCTGCAAATTTGATTATTTTATCTCTTTTTGTAAATCCGCGAGCCAGACGAATCGCACTCATACATGCTTCTGTTCCTGAATTTACAAATCGTATTTTATCAATATTCGGAACCATAGAAACCGCCAAAGCTGCGATTTGAGTTTCTAGTTCTGTTGGCATTCCAAAAGAAGTTCCCAGTTTTGCTTTTTCAATTACAGCATCAACAACAGGCTGATACGCGTGACCTAAAACCATTGGTCCCCATGAATTAATGTAATCTATTAACTTATTTCCGTCTTCATCATACAAATACGCACCTTTGGCACTTTTTACAAAAATCGGAGTTCCACCAACCGCTTTAAAGGCTCTTACTGGTGAATTTACGCCTCCCGGAATTACTTTTTCTGCTTCAGCAAAAAGCTGACTACTTCTTTTATAGATCATTTTTTATTTTAGATTTTAGAGTTCTGATTTTAGATACTAAACTGAGAACTTTATTTTAAAATTTGATTTTTATATTTTAGATTGATTTCAAAACTGAAAACTGCCACTGAAAACTGAGACTAAAAAAACTTACTTCACTTTTAATCTCTGCCCAATAGAAATAGCATTGTCTGAAAGATTATTTTTTCGTTTTAAATCATCAACCAATACGTTGAATTTTTTTGAAATAGAATACAATGTATCTCCCTGTTGCACTTCGTATAAATTTGGATCGTTTGAATTGGAATTGGATGGATTTTTAACTGAAGTCGAAGAATTTTTAACTGAGATTGATTTGTCAAAAGGCTTATAATCTTTTCCGGTAACCTGACAATCATATTGATGCAGATTATAGCGTTCGATATAACTTATTAATTTGTCCGGATAATTAGGATCTGTGGCGTAACCCGCTGCTCTTAAACCTTTTGCCCAGGCTTTGTAATCGTCTTTTTCGTAAGTAAATAAAGTCGCATATCTATTTTTCCCAACCAAAAACAAAGCGTGATCTCTGTAAGATTCGGCAGCTTCTTTGTATTTTCTAAAACATTCCTGAGAAGAATCATCATCATGACGAACACTTTCTCCCAGCCAGTCTTTATGACATTTTATTCCGAAATGATTATTGGCTTCCATCGCTAAATCGCCTTTTCCAGCGCCAGATTCCAAGATTCCCTGAGCCAGAATAATACTTGCCGGAATGCCGTATTTCTGCATATTTCCCATTGCAATATCTTTATATTGCAAAACATAATCTGTAATGATATTGCTGGTTACAACAGTTTTTGAAGTAGATTGAATAACTTCTGTTGTAACATTTGTAGAAGGATATTTTTTTACAGTTGGTCTTGAATCGGTCGTTTTTTTAGTCGTCGCTACTCTCGGTTTCTGTACTGCCGCAGCTTTTTTAGTTGTTGCAATAGCCGGTTTACTGGAAGAACAACTCGCTAAAGTTGCTATTATGAAGAGTATTATAATTTTTTTAAACATTCGTTTTGAGTATTGGTAATTTCTTCTGCTTCAATTTTAAATTCATACCGTCAATTCCCTGCAATCCGCCTGTGTGAATGAGTAAAATTTTTGAATGCGCAGGAAAATAATTTTTGTGGATTAAATCTATAACGCCAAAAACCATCTTTCCTGTATAAATTGGATCTAAGGACACTTTATTTTCTTCAAAAAAAGCATTAATAAATTCAATTAATTCTAAATTTATCTTGCCATAACCTCCAAAATGATAGTCAGAAATTAAATCCCAGTTATCTTTTTTGGCAAAAATACGAATTTCATCGGTTAAAAAGTCACCTTTTAGCGCCGGAAAGCCTAAAATTTTCTGATTTGGCAATGCACTATTTATTAATCCTGAAATTGTTCCGCCAGTTCCTACAGCACAGCAAACATAATTAAATACAGCATCTTCAGCTGTCAAAATCTCTTCACAGCCTTTTACGGCAAGTTCATTTGTGCCGCCTTCGGGAACCAGATAAAAATCTCCGAACTTTTCTTTTAGCTTTTCTAAAAATGAAATTTCATTCTTTAAGCGATAATCTTCGCGTGAAACAAACTCAAATTTCATTCCGTTTTCCTTAGCAAATTTCAAGGTTGGATTTTCATCGATTTTATCAAAAAGCTCATCTCCGCGAATAATCCCAATTGTTTTAAAATCCTGCTCTTTTCCTGCATAAGCGACTGCTGCAATATGGTTCGAAAAAGCGCCTCCAAAAGTCAGTAACGTAGTTTTGTTTTCGGCCTTCGCCTGAAGTAAATTGTATTTTAATTTTCTTAATTTGTTTCCTGAAATAAACGGATGATTCAGATCTTCACGTTTTATTGTCAAAGAAATTTCGTGTGGAAAATGGATATGAAGTTCCTGGTTCAAAATTGGTTTTATTTTAATGTAATGTATTTTAGAAATTGAAAAAAAGATCTGTTTTTCAAATATTCAAAATCACTTTCTTTTGCATAAGCTTCTCTTTCAAAACTAATATTTCGATACGCCAAATCCTTGTTTTTATATTGAATCAAACGAACTAAATATTCTAAAAAGTACCAAATAAAAAAAGGCAGAATCAGCATTTCTTTTTGCTGTTTTAAATGAATTTTTTCATGATTCACAAAAGTTGAATTCGTTTTATCAAAATCATATTTTACTAATACAAACGGAAAAACAGCCATTCCCCGATATCCTTTCGGAATTAAATATTTGGCAACAATCAGAAACATTGGCTGTAAAATTTATAAATTTGTAGCTATAAAATTGTTCGATTTCTATAAAATCATAATCAAATATCTTTATTTTTGATTTTAAGTTTACCAGAAACGAACGCGAAGCAGATTTATGAAAGAGCAAAGTAATGAAAATAAATTAATTGAAGGCGAAGATTTTTACTATACGCCCGAAGGTTATAAATGCTTTACCGAAAAACACCATTTAAAAAGAGGTTATTGCTGTAAAAGCGGCTGTCGTCATTGTCCGTATGGATTTGATAAAAAAACAGGACGAATAAAAAACAAACCTTTATAAAGAATAAAAACAATATAAATGAACGTTTTTATAAATAAAAATATACCAAAAGCCGGCATTGCATTACTTGAGGAAAAAGGCATCAACCTTACTGTAAACCCCACTGAGAATGTATTATCTAGAAATGAATTTATCGAAATCTGTAAAAAAAACGATGTTCTTTTGAATGTTGGAGCCAATAATTTAGATGAAGATTTTTTCGAGCAATGTCCTGACTTAAAAGGCATCGCTTTATTTTCCGTTGGATTTGACTCGGTCAATATTCCATCAGCAAATAGTCGCAAAATCCCTGTTGGAAACACGCCTGATGTTTTAAGCAGAGCAACTTCGGATGTGGCTTTTTTATTGATGCAAAGCGTGGCCAGAAAGTCATTTTATAATCATAAAAAAATTATAAACGGAGAATGGGATACTTTTAATGCATTAGAAAATTTAGGACAGGAACTTTACGGTAAAACACTGGGAATATTTGGTTTAGGAAGAATTGGTTTTGAAATGGCTCAAAAATGTAAAGCTACATTTGGAATGAACATCATTTACCACAATCGATCTCATAATGAAAATGCCGAAAAAGAACTTGGCGCAGAGCTCGTAGACTTTGAAACCTTACTTTCGCAAAGTGATGTTTTGAGTATTCATTCTAATTATTCTGAAGAAAACAACGAGCTATTCAATAAAAATACTTTTGCTAAAATGAAACGCAATGCTATTTTCATCAATACGGCAAGAGGAAAGTTTCATAACGAAGATGATTTGTATGATGCCCTGACTCATAATATAATCTGGGGCGCCGGACTTGACGTTACCAATCCGGAACCGATGAAAAAAGATAATCCGCTATTAGAGTTGCCAAACTGTTGCATTTTGCCTCACATTGGTTCAGCAACATACGAGGCCAGAAACGGAATGGCAGTTTGTGCCGCACAAAATATAATCGCGGTTTTTGAAAATAAAAAAATGCCGTTTTGTGTTAATGAGGAAGTTTATTTTTAATTAAAAAATGTGGCAATTTGATAATTAGATAATTCAGCTATCTAAAATCTAAAATCAACAATCTAAAATATTTACATGGATATTCGCTCAAGAAAATTTAGGATTAAAATCCACAAATCCTATCACAGGTCGGATATTCGTTATCCCTAGTTTTAATTAGAAAATGTGTCAATTTGAAAATGAGATAATTTCTTTTCAAGTGAATTTAAAATTTAAGCTTCAATTGATTAGATGTTTGATTATTCGGATTCAAAAAATCTGAAATCAACAATCTAAAATCTAAAATTAAAAAAATGACTTTTCAAGAACAAATACAACAAGGAATTCCTTCAATATTACCTCCAAAAAAAGATTACGATTTAGCGATTAATCATGCGCCAAAGCGAAAAGAAATTCTTTCGGCAGAAGAAAAAAAACTGGCTTTAAAAAATGCATTACGTTATTTTGAAGCGAAACATCACGCTGAATTAATTCAGGAATTTTCAGAAGAATTAGAAAAATACGGTCGTATATATATGTATCGCCTGCGTCCAGATTACAGAATGTACGCAAGACCAATCGATGAATATCCGGGGAAATCTTTGCAGGCAAAAGCGATTATGCACATGATTCAGAATAATCTGGATTATGCTGTGGCGCAACATCCCCATGAATTGATTACATATGGCGGAAACGGTGCGGTTTTCCAAAACTGGGCACAATATCTATTAACGATGCAATATTTGTCTGAAATGACAGACGAGCAGACTTTAACGATGTATTCAGGACATCCGATGGGATTATTTCCTTCGCATTCTGAGGCGCCAAGAGTTGTCGTTACAAACGGAATGGTAATCCCAAATTATTCGAAACCGGACGATTGGGAAAAAATGAATGCTTTGGGCGTTTCACAATACGGACAAATGACCGCGGGAAGTTATATGTATATTGGCCCGCAAGGAATTGTACACGGAACGACAATTACGGTTCTGAATGGTTTCAGAAAAATAAAACTAAATCCCGAAGGAAATTTATTTGTAACTTCAGGATTGGGCGGAATGTCCGGCGCACAGCCAAAAGCAGGAAATATTGCTGGTTGTATTACGGTCTGCGCCGAAGTAAATCCAAAAATCACTAAAATTCGTCACGAACAAGGCTGGATTAATGAAATCGTAACTTCGACAGAAGAATTGGTTAAGAGAGTCAATTCGGCGAAAGCCAATAAAGAAGTAGTTTCCATTGCTTATTTAGGAAATGTGGTTGATGTTTGGGAATGTTTCGACAAAGAAAATATCAAAATTGATTTAGGTTCTGATCAGACTTCGCTTCATAATCCTTGGGCAGGAGGTTATTATCCGGTTGGAATTTCGTTTGAAGAAGCCAACGAAATGATGGCCAATAATCCGGATTTATTTAAAGAAAAAGTTCAGGAATCTTTACGCCGTCAAGCGAAAGCAATTAACAAACATACCGCAAAAGGAACTTACTTTTTTGATTATGGAAATGCCTTTTTACTAGAAGCTTCCCGCGCCGGAGCAGATGTTATGGCCGAAAATAATATCGATTTTAAATATCCAAGTTATGTTCAGGATATTATGGGACCAATGTGTTTTGATTACGGTTTTGGTCCTTTTAGATGGGTTTGTACTTCGGGTAAACCGGAAGATTTACAAAAAACAGATACGATTGCAAGTCAGGTTTTAGAAGAACTGGCAAAAACGTCTCCAAATGAAATTCAGCAGCAAATGCAGGATAACATTAAATGGATAAAAGGCGCGCAGGAAAACAAACTCGTTGTAGGTTCTCAAGCCAGAATTCTTTACGCTGATGCGGAAGGAAGAATTAAAATTGCAGAAGCTTTCAATCAGGCGATTGCCAAAGGCGAAATTGGAACGGTTGTGTTGGGTCGCGATCATCATGATGTTTCCGGCACGGATTCTCCTTACAGAGAGACTTCAAACATCTATGACGGTTCTCGTTTTACGGCAGATATGGCGATTCAAAACGTGATTGGAGACAGCTTTAGAGGTGCAACCTGGGTTTCTATTCATAATGGCGGAGGAGTTGGCTGGGGAGAGGTTATAAACGGCGGATTTGGTATGGTTCTTGATGGTTCTAAAGAGGCTTCAAAGCGTTTAGCGTCAATGCTTTTCTGGGATGTTAACAATGGAATTTCAAGAAGAAGCTGGGCCAGAAACGACGAAGCTATTTTTGCTATAAAAAGAGCAATGGAAGTTCAGCCTTTATTAAAAGTAACTTTACCTAATATTGTAGACGAAAGTTTATTTTAATACAAAATTGTCACCCTGAGCGAAGTCGAAGGAATGTCACCCTGAGCGAAGTCGAAGGGGGCGCTTAGCTGACCGGAAAATAAAGAACATTAAATTTAATTATATGAAAACATTCAAATTAGTACCCGTTTTTTTGCTTTTAATATTAGCCTCCTGCAGCACCGTTAGTGTTTATTCTGATTACGACAAAAACGTAGATTTTGCACCTTATAAAACCTATGCTTTTTTTAAGCCGGGAATTGACAAGGTTGAAATTTCTGATTTGGATAAAAGACGAATTCTTCACGCCATAGATACTGAATTACAGGCAAAAGGTTTTACCAAAAGCGAAAATCCTGATTTATTAGTAAACATTTTTACTAAATCAAGAGAACAAGTAAATGTCAACCAATTTAGCGCCGGATGGGGCTACGGTTGGGGTTGGGGATGGAATCCTTACATGATGTACGGAAACCAGACAACAGTTTCAACTTCGACAGAAGGAACTTTATTCATCGATTTAATCGATGCTAAAAAGAAAGAAATGATCTGGCAAGGCGAAGGTGTTGGAACTTTAACCAAAAACGTTGACAAAAAAGATGCGAGAGTGCAGGAAATTGTAAGCAAAGTTTTGGCTCAGTATCCGCCGGTTAAGAAATAAGTTTTTTAGTCGCAGTTTTCAGTCTCAGTTTTCAGTTTTCTCAAAACTAAAACAGAGATTGAGTCATTTCTAAAAAAATAATTAATTATATTTGTTATTCAGACAACAGAAAAATGACAAACTTTAGTAACATTATTATCGCTATTATTAGCATTATTGCAATTGAGCAATGATGGCGAGGTGTTATATAAATAAGTAAACAAATACAATTTATTAAACCTCCCAAACCGGGAGGTTTTTTTATTTTAAATAGCCACGAATTACACGAATTAACACGAATTATTTTTTACATCAAAGAATAAAAATTAGTGCTAATTCGTGTAATTCGTGGCAAAAAAACAAACCATCATGGATTTATTTAACGAAGTACTCGCCGCAAAAAGACAACTCGAAAATGTAGTTGCCGCTACTCCACTCACACAAAATTTAAACCTTTCGGAAGAATTTAAAGCTACTATTTTATTAAAAAGAGAAGATTTGCAAATTGTCCGGTCCTATAAAATCAGAGGCGCTTATAATAAAATTTCTTCGTTAAACGAAAAAGAAAAAGCAACCGGAATTGTTTGTGCCAGTGCAGGGAATCATGCACAGGGTGTTGCTTATTCCTGTCATTTATTGCAGATAAAAGGCAAAATTTATATGCCAAAAACCACTCCGAAACAAAAAGTTAAACAAGTTCAGTTGTTTGGAAAATCGTTTGTAGAAATCGTACTTACGGGAGATACTTTTGATGATGCTTATGCTTCGGCAACTGCAGATGCCATTAAAAATCATAAAACATTTATTCATCCTTTTGATGATGCCAAAGTTATTGCGGGTCAGGGAACTGTGGGATTAGAAATTCTGGAAAGTTATAAAGAACCAATTGATTATGTTTTTGTACCCATCGGCGGCGGCGGACTTGCTTCTGGCTTATCTGAAGTGTTTAAAAATTTGAGTCCGAATACAAAAATTATTGGTGTTGAACCAAAAGGCGCTCCTTCAATGAAAACTTCCATTGAAGAAAATAAAAATACGGCCTTAAAAACAATCGACAAATTTGTTGACGGCGCAGCTGTAAAACAAGTGGGAGATTTGACTTTTGATATTTGCCGAAATAATTTAGAAGATATTATTTTGGTTCCCGAAGGAAAAGTCTGCACGACAATTTTACGTTTGTATAATGAAGAAGCCATGGTTGTAGAACCTGCGGGTGCTTTGACAATTGCAGCTTTAGATTTTTATAAAGACAAAATAAAAGGTAAAAAAGTTGTTTGTGTTGTTAGCGGCAGCAATAACGATATTGAAAGAACAGCTGAAATAAAAGAACGTTCTTTATTGTATGAAGGTTTAATGCATTATTTTCTGATTCAGTTTCCGCAGCGTCCCGGAGCTTTAAAAGAATTTGTCAATAATATTTTAGGTCCGGATGATGACATTACATATTTTCAATTTCACAAAAAAAACAATCGCGAAGTAGGTTCTGTAGTTGTTGGTTTAGAATTGAAAAATAAAAAAGACATTATGAATATTAAACTGAATATGACCAAAAACGGATTCGAATTTCACTATTTAAATGACAATCAGGAATTGTTTACGCAGTTAATTGGATAAAAAATAAAGGCTGCCTGAAATAATATCAGACAGCCTTTGCACTCAATATAAAATTACTAATTGAATTCGGAATTTATTGTTTTATAACTTTTTTAGAATAAGAACCTTTACTATCCGTAACCTTTACAATATAAAGTCCTTTTGGTAATTTTGAAATTTCAACTTCTGCTTCATTTCCGTTTGCAAAATCAATCGTTCTTTTTAAAAGATTTTGTCCCGTAGCTGAATAAATTTCAACCTGACCGGAACCTGAATTTGGTGTGTTTATTTTTAAATAATCATTTGTAGCGTTTACATAAATAGCAAGATCAGATGAAGAATCAACTTCTTCTACAGCTACTTTTTTAGCCGTAGATTCAACCTGAACCAATTGCCATTGCTGGTTATTTCCTCCTGTATAACTCCAAACCTGAATATTAGCGCCATTTGCCGTAGAGACATTTTCAACATCTAATGATTTGCCGCTATTCACATTAATGATTTTATAGTAACCTCCGCCAAGACTCGTAACTGTCCATTTAAATTCGTTAGAAGCTGAGAACGTTTTTTGCTGCACTTTTAATCCGTCTGCCGTTCCATTATTTTCTACTGCAAGATACATTCCTGTAGATTTTACAATGATGTAATAATTACCGCTTCCGTCAGAAACAAATTTCCAGCGCTGGTTATTTCCTCCTCCGTTTGTGATATCATATTGCTGAATTCTTCCTCCGCTTACAGTCGAATTATCTGCAACATCCAAACCTTTATTACTATTTCTTGAAATAATATTGTAGTAACCCGGAAATCCTGTAACTGGAGGGGTTCCCGCACTCCAGGTAAATGTAACCGCTGATGAAGCCGGAACTGTATAATTAAATGCCGATGATCCTGAAACGACTTTTATTGTATTTGAACCGCCAGAATTATAAACTACAAGCGAAACAGAAGCATCAGGATTTTTAAATCCGGCAGAAACAATACTTCCATTTGTACTTGATGAACTAATTCGTACAGCGCCCGGTTTTACAAATTTTGAAATTTGACCAATAATATAATACGCCACATTTTTGGTATAACTTGTACTATTGTTAACCGTAATTGCTCCTAAACAAGTGTTGCATCCGCCAGGAGTACGCGGACCTAAACCTGAATTGTTTGCTGCGTTCCATTCCAGAACTGTTTTTGCCCAATTAATTGTACTTCCAATAACGACGTTTTGCATGTGCCAGCCAAAATCTCCGCTAAAACTTCCGCCAGATCCGGTATATTGTTCTGTAAAATAAACATTTTTATTCGTTGCATTTCGAACTGTTGACATGGCAGAAATATTTCCTAAATACAAATGAAACGCCGCGCCATCAACATAACTGCTGTTATTTAAAACATCAATAGGATAAGCCGTATTATCACAGTTATGATCAAAAGCTATAATTTTTACGTTTCCAAAACCCGCCGCAGCCATTTGAGGCCCAAGCTGTTGATTAATGAAATTTTTCTGCTCGGTAGAATTCATCAGCATACTTGGTTCATTATTTGGATTTTCAGGTTCGTTTTGAGGCGTGATTCCCCAAATTGAAATTCCCTGTGCCTGCATAGCTGTAAAGTATTTTACAAAATATCGGGCATAAGCCGCATAATATTGTGTTTGCAAACTTCCGCCAACCCAGGAATTATTGGTTTTCATCCAGCGTGGCGCTGACCACGGAGTTGCTAATATTTTTATGTTCGGATTAATTAACTGAATCTTTTTAATAATCGGAATCAAATACGTCAAGTCCGGTCCGTTAAGACTAAAATTATTCATATTTACATCACCAGAAGTTTCGTTATAACTATAAGAAGAACTGCTTAAATCTGAAGCGCCTATACTAATACGAACAACACTCGCGTTTAATCCCGTAACGGGATTATACAAATCATTCAGTAATTGATTTTGCTGCGTCGCCGCCATTCCGCTGATCACTTCGCAGCTTCCTTCTGTAAGTGTGTATCCAAAACCATCCATAGTTTGATAGGTTGTAGACGGATTCACGGTAACTGTGGAAGGGTTGGTTCCTGAATTTGTTCCGAAACTTACAGTCGATTGTTGCTGCAATAATTTCGTCTGATCGCCGGATGTAATCCAGGGCGTAACAGTTTGTGCATTTGTTTTAATTAATGAAATCAAGATAAAGCAAAACAGCATTATCAATTTCATTTGATTTTGTGGTTTTTGGGTAATTTTGTTCATAGTTTTGAGGTTTTAGATAATTAAATTTTTCTTATTTTTTAAGATTAATTTTATTAATTCACTTCAATATTATGCTAAATTTAATTAAAATGATATTTTTCTTACATTACAAATACACATCATTTTAAAATTACGACCTTACAAAAACTTATCTGTATTTTTTATATTAAATTGATATACAACACATTAACACAACAAAAAAGAATAAAAATCTTACTTTTAATTTTGAAATAATCATAAAATGGTAAAAACGGCATAAAAATCTTTGTTTCCCTGTTTGCAGAGTATTTCAGAAACTCATTTTGATAAATAATAATCACCAAATGATAAATATCAGAATTTATAAATCATGATATGTCGTATTTTTGTAAATCATTTTGATATAGAAATTATGGCAGCTCTAAAAGACATTTCAAACATACAAGACATACAATTAATGGTCGATACTTTTTATGATAACGTTAGAAAAGATGATCTTCTTGGACCTATTTTCAACGACAAACTGCAGGATCGCTGGCCGGTGCATTTGCAGAAAATGTATGGTTTTTGGCAGACTATTTTGTTTGATGTTCGTGCCTATTCCGGCACGCCATTTCCTCCGCACAAACAATTACCTGTAGATAAAACACATTTTGATCGCTGGATTCAACTTTTTAATTCTTCTATAGACAATCTTTTTTCAGGACCGACTACAGAAGAAGCAAAAATGCGCGCAACCAATATGGCTTTTATGTTTAACCATAAAATTGACTATTTCAGAAATTTAGAAAATCAATAAAAAAGAAATCCTCGAATTCATAGATTATCTCTTTTATAATTCGTGAATTCGTGGCAAAAACGTACCGGTATTTTAAAACTCATACAATCGCAGATCTTCAAGAAAACTGTAACAGAAGATTCTATTAAACTAAAATATTTTAATTAATCGCAGGAAAAAGCCATTCAAATTCGTAATTTTACATTCTTAATCTACAACGTTTTCGAAAATGAATGCATCTATAGAAACAAATCCATTATTAGAAAGATTGCCAAAACATTTACAGCAATTCATCAAACCTCAGGATTATAGCGATTACACACCTATAAACCAAGCAGTTTGGCGTTATGTAATGCGTAAAAATGTAGATTATTTATCAAAAGTTGCACATCACTCTTATTTGGATGGTTTGAAAAAAACCGGAATCGAAATTGATTCTATCCCAAGTATGTACGGAATGAACAGAATTCTAACCGAAATTGGCTGGGCTGCCGTTGCAGTTGACGGATTTATTCCGCCAAATGCTTTTATGGAGTTTCAGGCTTACAATGTTTTGGTTATTGCTTCAGATATTCGTCAATTAGAACACATTGAATATACTCCCGCGCCGGATATTATCCACGAAGGTGCCGGCCACGCTCCTATTATTGCCAATCCGGAATATGCAGAATATTTGCGTCGTTTTGGTGAAATTGGATGCAAAGCCATTTCATCTCACAAAGATTATCAAATGTATGAAGCAATTCGTTTACTTTCGATTTTGAAAGAAGCCGAAGACACGCCACAAGAAAAAATAGACGAAGCCGAAAAAGCCGTTGCCGATTTACAAAACAATATGGGCGAATTGTCTGAAATGGCTCAGATTCGTAATTTACACTGGTGGACAGTAGAATACGGTTTAATTGGAACTGTTGAAAACCCAAAAATATATGGTGCCGGATTGCTTTCTTCTATCGGTGAAAGTGCCTGGTGTATGACCGATAATGTAAAGAAAATCCCTTACGATATTTCGGCTGCGAATCAAAATTTTGATATTACGCAGTTACAACCTCAGCTTTATGTAACGCCAAATTTTTCTTATTTGAGTTTGATTCTGGAAGAGTTTGCCAATAAAATGGCGTTAAGAACAGGAGGACTTTCTGGAATTAAAAAACTAATTCATTCAAATGCTTTAGGAACAATTGAATTAAGTACAGGATTACAGATTTCGGGAGTTTTTACCAATGTTCTGGAAGAAGAAGGAAAACCGGTTTATATTCAGACAACCGGAAAAACAGCTTTATCTTACCGTGAAAAAGAATTGGTTGGTCACGGAACTTTAACACATCCACACGGTTTTGGAAGTCCGATTGGGAAACTGAAAGGCTTTAATTTAGCGATTGAAGATATGAGTCCGAAGGATTTACAGGCTTATAGTATTGTTGAAAATGAAACTGTAAAACTTGAGTTTGAAGGCAACATTATTGTGGAAGGTGAAATTATTACCGGTTCAAGAAATCTGCACGGTGAAATTATCCTAATCAGTTTTAGAAATTGTACGGTAACACAAGGCGAAACTATTTTGTTTCAGCCTGACTGGGGAAATTACGATATGGCAATTGGTAAAAAAGTGGTTTCCGCTTTTTCCGGTCCAGCCGATGTAAACAGTTTTGATCTGATTAATTCTGTTCCAAAAACAACTACAATTAAAGCAAAACATACTGAAGAGCGCGACGATTTAGAAGTTTTATACCAAACGGTTCGCCTGATCAGAGAAAATAAAGATTCTAAATCTGAACTGAAATCTGTGTTTCAAAAAGTAAAAGAAAATCACTCAAACGATTGGTTACTTTCTGTTGAAATTGCTGAACTTTTGAAAGATTCTGAAGAGAAACAACTTTTACAGGAAGTCTTGGTTTATCTTGATCAATTAAAAGAAAAACGTCCTGAAATTGCACATTTAATTGCTGGTGGTTTGGACTTGATTTTTGATAAAGAAGCTGTTTAAATAGGTTTGCCACGAAGGCACTAAGACGCTAAGTTTTTTTTGATTGTGGTGAATTTATTTCTCGCAGATTTTGCAGATTGAGCTGATTTTAATCTCTCGCAAAGTCGCAGAGTCGCAAAGTTTATGAAAGCTATAATTTAATCGTACTGTTTTTGTCATTTCGACGAAGGAGAAATCGCATTAGTAATTCCAGACGGGATGTCCTCAATCTTTGTAGAGTTCCGCGTGTGATTTATCCTCCGTCGAAATGACAAGATTGTGGAAAAACCTTTGAACCTTTGCTACTATGAACCTCTGAACCTTCCCCTTATAACTTTAAATCTTCATTAAGATCTGCATCAGATTCGATTGTTTTTCCTTTGTATTGCAGCTTCCAACCCATTGAATTTGTGAGAATTAAAATCTTAGACAATTCACTGATTAATCGGTTTTGGGCGTTGGTTTTGAGAGAAGATTTTTCGATTTTTTTAGCCAGATTTGCCTTTACGGATTTGTTGATTTTATTATAATCATCGCCCGTAAAAGGATTTAGTTTGCTTTGCTCAACATCGTAAAACTGAATATCCGGATTGATGGTAATTTCTTCTTTTGGAATATTTAAAATCGTAATGGTTTTGTTTTTTTCGTCGATGTCGTATTTCATTTTATGCAAATCATACGCGACCGTTACATTTGCATTGACAACTACCAGCGCTTTTTTCTCAAAAGAAAGCATATCCATCAAATATTTCTGTTGATTTTTATAGGTAATCACTTCAGAGAAATGCCCTTCGGTGACAACCAGTTTGCCAACATTTAAAATTTGCTGCTGAATTAAATTGGTGTTATAATCAATTGTAGAATCATCGTCTTTTTTGAATTGACAGTATTTGAAAGCCAGAACTATTAAAAGTACTACGGCAGCTAAAACTATTATTCTTTTTATTAAATTTTGCATTCCATTATTTTATTAGACCAATTTACAAAATGCGAATTAAAGTTTGCCACGAATTACACGAATTTTCACCAATTAAAGTTTCCGCGTATATATAAGTAAGATTTGTGAAATTGAATTAGCTAATATTAATTCGTGCCAATTCATGCAATTCGGGGCGAAAAAAAATCTTTTAAAATGGATAGCCAATTGCAATATTCAAAATCAGGTTTTCTTTTCTCCATGGTCCGCTTCCAAAATCAATATCTTTTATTACCCATCTTTCATTTTCAGGCAAATACGGTTTTCTCAACGGAAATGCCAAATCGGTTCTTAAAATCAGGAAAGACAAATCGAAACGTAACCCTGCTCCGGCTCCAACAGCCATTTCTTTCATAAAATCTTTAGTGAATTTAGCTCCGGGTTTGTTTGGGTCTTCATTCACCAGCCAGACATTTCCGGCGTCCAGAAACAATGCTCCTCGCACAACGCTAAAAAGTTTAGCCCTGTATTCTGTACTAAATTCTAATTTTAAATCTCCTGATTGATCCGGTAAGTAATCGTTTGTAGTAACGGTATTTAAGTAACTTCCAGGTCCAAGGGATCTTGCTCTAAAAGCACGAATACTATTGGTTCCCCCAACTACAAATTGTTTTGATGTTGGCAACGCAAGCGAATTTCCGTATGGAATCCCGGCTCCTACAATAATTCTGCTCGCCCATTCGCTCTCTTTACTTAATTTCAAATAATGTCTGAAATCAGCTTTAAGTTTCACATACTGACTAAACGGAACATCAAAAATACTTTTCTGATTGCCTTCTTTTACGTTTGCTCCGGTTGCTAAACCTGTTATATTTCCGGCCAGATCTAATTCTCCATTAAAATAAAACGTATTTTTTCTACGTTTCTGCATCGTATTCGTATACGTAAATTGATAGGTTGGCCCAAAAATTAATTGCTTTTCGATTACTTTTCCAAGTGCCGGATCATCTTGAATATCTTGCAAATATTCTTCTGTTACATTATTGGGACTCACATACGTAACATCTAAAACATTTAATTGATGTTCTTTTCGGGCATTTTCTTTCCATAAATAACCAAAAGAAGCATTAAAAGAATTTAGTGCATAAAGCTGGGTCCTATTTTGAAATTCATATCGAAGTGTCGCTTTTGTTCTTGGCACAAATTCACTCGAACCGCCAAATTTAAATGGCGCAATAAATCGCGGCCAGGTTAAACTCGTTTCTGCTCCAAGTTTATAAATGTTTTTCCCGTTGTTTGTTCCCGAAAGCTGAAAATCGGCACCGCCAAAGACAGATACAGTAAGCAATTCGGCACCACGAAATAAGTTTCTGTTATTCCAGTTTAGATTCACTTCTGTTCCAGTATAACTGGCTGAATTTGTTTTTCCTAAAACCTCAACACGAATAAATTTTTTCGGCAAAAGTGTTAAGTAATAATACGAATCCAACGTTTTTGGTAAACTATCAGACTGTTTAAATTCGTTTTTTACAAAATTAAATGTACCCAGGTTTACAAATCTATTCAGAGTTAAATTATGATCTTTTCTGTTGTAAAGATCCCCTTTTTTAAAATAAATAGTTCGGTCAAAAACTCTTGGATTGAAGGTATTTGCGGTATCTATTATGGTAAAATCCTTGTATTGTACGATATCTTTTTGGGTATATTTAACGCTGTCTTTTGAAATTGAAAAATTTGGATACACCACAATTTTCCCAATTTTATAAGCTGTAAGTGCTTTTGGCGGTGCATCGGCTTTTATAACCAGTTTTACTTTTACCTCATGATCGCCTTTACTGCTATCTACCTGAGCCAAAATATAATCGGGATTAAAATAATAATATCCTTTTTCTTTTAGTCTTGCGTCTATACGTTCACGTTCGGCTTTAATGACATCCAGATCATATGGCTTGCCTACTTTTAGCAAACTTCTTCTGCTTGATCTTCCAATTATTCTTGACATTGCTAAGGAATCATCCGGAAAAGTCACACTTTTAATGATGTATTGTTTTTTGGGCACAACTGTATATTCTGCTGTAGCTCTTTTGTTTTTAGCTGTGGAATCTGCGCTGACACGGGTTTTAAAATAGCCGCGATTCTCCGTAAAATTTCGTAATACTGATGCGTTATAATCTAAATCGACTTTGCTGAAAAGTACCGGTTCTTCGCCTACTTTATTTCGAAGCCAATATCGTATTCCTTTTTCTTTTTTAGGTTCGCCGGCAATGTTATAAATCCATAATTTTGGTCTTAAACCAAAAATTTGTTTATTGGGTTTTGGGCGCAATAAATCTTCCAGTTCTTTTTCGAGCTCTTTTCTTTGTTTCTTTTTAATAACAGAATCCTTTACCGTTACAGTTGCTCCCGTGTATAATAAATCGCCTTCCGGCAGATATTTAGTGTTGCTGCATCCCAGAACAAAAAACAAGGATACCAGCATCATCAAATATTTTATATATCTAATATTCATATCACTATGTTTTTTGCTCATTTCCTTCAATTGATTCATTTTCCTGGTTTTCTTCTTTTTCCTTTTCTTCTTTTTCCTTTTCTTCTTTCTCTTTCTGTTTCTTTTTTTCTTTGCGCAGTTTTTCGTCTTTAATCATTTCTTTTTCTTCTGCAGAACGATGAAAAAGTTCACGGAATTTATTGTAACTCATCGTGATAATAAACGCAACTCCGGTCTCTACAACCTGCCCTTCTACCGCAACCTGATATTCATTTTTTCGATAAGCACGAACCATATATCGGCCGTCTTTTGTAAGTTGATAATCTAATGCAACGTCTCCGGCAATGTTTGTACTTTCTTCGTTTGCGCGCTCCTGACCTTCCACTCCAAAACTACTTCCAACAGTCACTTTTAATCGGTCGTCAAGCAGTTTTTTTGAAACACCAACATTTAAATCGGTTCTGTTTTCTCTCGTTCCTGAGGTGTAATCATCTGTAGATTCCAGATCAAATTCTAATTCAACGCCTTTTACTAATTCTCCGGCCAAATCGTTTAATTGCTGTGACAGAATTTTGCTCACACTTTGTCTCGCCAATGATTCTGCACTTGTTCCGCCGCTTTCGCTTGCAAACGGATTTTCGCCAATAAATCTGTTCAATAATAAAAGTGCAAAAACCTGTTTATTTAATTCTGCCGGTTCTTGTCGAAGCTGTTCCAGTTTTGCCTGAGAAGCCGAAACAATATCTGACGAGACATCGTAATTTCCGTCTGGCAGAATAATATCAAAACTAATTTCAGGTTTCAATAATTCGCCTTTCATTTTCAAATGCGTCTCAAACGGAATTTTCTGTTTGTATGTATTTCTGATTGTTGGACTAACTGCTAACTGATTTCCTAACAAATCGATTGGTGCAGTTTCAACTTTATAAATTGCTGTTATGTTTAAAGTTGCCATTGTTGGTTCACCATTCCAGGTAATCGAACTTCCTTTTTGAATGTCAAATTTTCGACGAATCATATTGAAATTCATTTCATAAGCCCCTTCAGAAAACTCATATTTACCGGTTAAAGTCGTTTTTCCAGAAGGATCGATTCCACCCGTAAGCTGTGCTTCTCCCTTAAGATTCAGGTAATCGCCGTTTCCTTTATCGATAACCAATGTAAGTTCTGCTTCTTTATCGATTGTAATATCAACGCTTACATCCATTCCTTTCAACTCAGACTGGTTGAGTTTTTCCTGCATTTCTGCAGTTTGTTTCAGGTATAAATTATCTTCGTCAACAAATTCTACAATCCCTTCTCTATCAGCGATTGAAGGATCTGATTGTGGTAAAACAACAGAGAATTTTGTTTCTTTATTGATCTTGATATTTCCACCAATTACCGGGCTGTCAAGTGTTCCTTTTATGTTTAATTTGGTATCTAAAAACAGATCGCCATAAAACAAATCGTTGTCTGCCGCTTTTGAGTGAATCGCTCTAAAGTCATTGGCCACAACAGTTAAACCAAAATTATATTTTCTAAAATCCGGAGACTGAATCGTTCCGTCTATTGATAATTCGTTGTCATTTTCGTCAATAAGCGTAAACTTATCAAACGAAATTATATCATTTGCAAACGTGATTTTTTCCTGATCTGTTTTAAAATATGAGTTAAGCTGGGTAACTCTAAATGCTGTGTCGTTAAAATTTAATTCTCCGCCAATTTTAGGAGCAGAAGAGTTTCCGGTGATTTTGAAATTTCCTGATAAGTAGCCTTTACCTTCCGTAATATTTCCCATCGTAAATCCCTGAATACTTTTGATATTCAGTTTATTGATGTCTACATTAAAATCTAAATTTCCACCTTTTATCGCATAATTCCCTGTCAGTTTTACATCATTATCCTGTCCGGTTAAATTGACGTTTGCAGCCAGAATGTTGTTGGTTTTATTGTCAACCTTTATTTCAATATCGCCAACCGGTTCTGCTTTAAAAGCAAAATCAGTAATTTTTATATCCGATGTAAAAGTTGGAGTTGTCATTACGTTTTCGACCACGGCATTTCCGTTAATCAATCCCTGCATCAACAACTCATCTTTTTTGACCATGTTTAAAATGGTTTCGATTTTGAAGTTTACAAAATCTACCTGTAATGGCGCATTATTCTGAGTTCCCTGTGACTGGATTTTTAACTCATTTCCGGCATTATCCAGATAAAACTTATTGATGTAAAGTCTTTTACCTCCAAATTCAACTGAATTTTCAGGATCAACATTCCATTTATCATAATTTAGAACAAAGTTTTCAGCATCAATTTTAAAGATGTTTTTACTATCCTCACTATTCAGGTTTCCGGCAATATAATACTGTTGTTTGTCTTTTGCATCTTTTACTTCAAGAGCATAAGTCAGGATATTATTTTGCATATTTCCGGATAAACTGGTAAACGGAATTTTCATTGAGCCACTTTCTATTGTTGCAACAGAGATTTGATATTCAAGCGCATTTTCTTTGGCTTCTATATTTATTTTCCCGTCGGCAATGGTATTGTTTGCGTAAACAATTCTCGGAATCGTTCCTTTAACTTCCAAGGAATCGGTTACGTTGTTGTATTTTCCTGTAATTTTAATAGGTTCTAAACCAGTTAATTTTGGAATTAATTTAAAAAGCAACGGATCATTATCTATTGTTAATGTAAAAGCCAATCGTTGTTCATCAGCTTCTCCGTTTACTTTCGGATTTTGTAAATCAAGATATTTTGATAATGATTTTTTTATTGCCGCCGTTAAAGTCGTTAGCTTGTATTTTCCGTCAACTTCGGCTTTTAAAAACTGAGATGAAATTTTGATATTGTTTCGGGTTTCATCTGAAAAAGCAATTACTCTTACCGAATCTAAAACAATTGGTTCTGCTTCCTGCAAAATCTGAACATTCGAAAGAAATACTTTTCCGTTTAGAAAATCCGGATTACTGTTTGCAATATCTGCATCAACATTTCCACGCAATTTCATTGGTCCGGCATGAAGATTCAGTTTTTCAAGATCGGCAATATCCAGGTTTAATTTTAATTGAATCGAAGGATATTTATCTTTTGTACTTCCGCTTGCGGCCAAATCAAAATTCAGATTTGGATCATTCATTCCGGATTTTACGTTAAAAAATCCATTTTTAATATCTCCTTTTAAAGCTAAATCTCTGTACGTATATTTATTAAAAACTGCTTTCTGAACCAAACCGTCTAGTTCTGCCTGCGCTGTTTTTGGGTCTAAACCTTTGCCTTTTACTTTCGCTTTAAGCGTAATTTTTCCAATCGAGTCATTTTTGATTAATCGGCCTAAATCAAAATCAAGCAAATAAACCGTCGCGTCGTATTTCTCTTGTTTTTTAATTCGCTGATCAAATAAAGCATCAACTTTTGCATTTCCGAAACTGCTGTTTAATGCCAGATTCGTTTTGAAATTCTGAACCGAACCTTTAAATTTTCCCTGTAAATTAAATTGAGAAGGCAATTGAATGTTTTTTGGAATTGTTCCTGCAGGAATAAAAGAATAAACATCTTTTGAAGTACTTGATAACTTTTTGATATTCAAATCGTAATAAGCTTTCTGAGCATCTGGCAAACCGGTAATTTTCCCCGAAAGGGAAACTTTTGTAGTTCCAATTCCGCTCATTTCAAACTGCGGAATGTTCAGGTCTTTTATTTTTCCATTCAAACGGGTATTTAAATATAAAATGGCATTTGGATTACTTTTAAACGGATTTGTTTTTTGTAAATCAGGTGCAAAAAGTAAAATGTCTTTAAATCCAATTTTGGACTGATTTAAATTAGCATCTATATTCAGGTTCCCTAAATCTTTTTTTAATGCGTCAAGCGAAGCATACTTCAATTTTATTTTATTTTGAACTAAAGTTTGAGGCGTTCTCAGGTATAAATTCTCTAAAGACGCATTTTTAGGTCCGTAAAAGAAATTGGTTTTTAGAGACTGAATCTCCAATCCTCTTTTTTCATTTGCGGCAAGCGATTTTATATTTCCTGAAATTATATCATTTCCGTAAGACAGTTTTTCTGCCTTAAGATTGAATTTCTTCAAATCTAAATGACTGTAATCAATTCCTTTTTGAGTAGGTTTTGATTGCATATCATCAAACTTGAAAACGATATCTTGTATATCAACCTCATTTAGTTTTACTTTCCAACCTGTTTGTTTAATGGAAGTTGAATCTAAACTTGGTGCTTTAATTTGTTTGTCTTTTGCGCCTAATCTTAAGTTCCCTTTTAAGTTTTTTAATTTGAAAGAATCAAAATCTAAAAGCTGTTTGTTCAGGTCAATTTCGTTAACCGTTAAATCCAGGTTTCCCAGTTTTATTCCGGAATCTAATTTGGAATCTTTATTATCGTAAGAAACATCAATTTTTGACAAACTGATTTTATCTAATTTAAGTTTGAAGTCTTTTCTTTTAGAAATGGTATCAACAGTTTCAACAGAAACTTCAGCAATTTTTTCGACCGCATCCTGATCCAAAACCAATTTCAATCCGTTTAAATTAATATTCGGAATGTCAAAATTCATTTTATCCAATTCAAATTTGTTGAATTTGGTATCAAAATGCGTCAATTTTACTTTTACATCATTTTTAGCAAAATCATCTTTGAAATTAAAATTGATATTATCCAGATTAACTTTTACAACCGAAATTTTAAAAGGTTTACTGTCCGGATCTTCCACTTTTGGTTCTTTTGATTCGAATGCTTTTATGATATAATCGAAATTGAAAACGCCTTCTTTATTTCTTGAAATATTGGCAGTTGTATTTTCCAATGAAACCGAATTGATTTCTAATTCACTGCTAATCAATTTAAATAAATCAACATCAACTTCCAAACGTTTTCCGGCAAGTAGAATATTCTTTTTTTGATCTTCAAAATAAAAACCTTCGAGAACTACATCTTTTGGAAATTTGATTAAAATTCGGTCTAATGAAACCTTGGTTTTTATCTTATTATGCAGATACGTTATGGCTTTATCTTTAGCATAGTTCTGAATTGACGGGAGCTGAATTAAAATTGTGAGGAGAAGTAAAAGTGCAACTACAGACCCTACGCACCAAAGTAGTACACGTAGTGTTTTTTTAAGAAAGTGAATTGGTTTCTTATTCATACGTCAGTAAACACGATTAGATTAAAATTGCATTGATAAAAACTGTATTTCTACAGTTTACAAAATTGTAAATTTTAAACTTTAACAATTTACATAATTATGCGTAATTATTCTAAAATTATACTGACGATTAGTTAATTTCTTACTTTACAAAATCAAAAAAATTTGCTGAAATAGTTCTAAGTCGCAAACTTTTTTTGTTTTTAAAACCTAATATGCGGCAATTTTTCGCTCAGAAGATTTATTTTTTGCTGAAGTTTGGCTAAGAATTTCTGATGCTGTTCTGATTCAGGATTGAAGCTTCTGTGACGCAGGCTTTTTTGAATTTCATCGATTTCTTTCATGATCAAAAAAGCGTTTTCAGCAATATAATTTTCACTGAATTTATGCCAGATAAAATCAATTGCAACCTGATTGGGATGCAGCATGTCTTCGGCATAAAAACGATAATCGCGAAGTTCGTCCATCATGATTTCGTAAGAAGGAAAATAGTTGTGAGTTGTGTCCCGAAGCTTCGGGAGTGAGTTATGAGTTTTTAAAGTCTGATGAAGAGCCGTAAACAAATGGGATTTGCTTAATTGATTGTCGATAAAACCATCTTTTATATGACGAACTGGCGAAATGGTGAAAATGAAGTTTATATCCGGATTAATTGTCTGGATTAAATGAATTGTATTTTGAATGCTTTTGTCGATTACATCAACTGATAATAATTCTTTTGAGAATTGTTTTTGAGGAACTTTATGGCAATTGGCAACGATTTCATCACTTTCTGTACTTCTGTAAATCCAAGATGTTCCGTAAGTGATAATTATGTGTGTTGCTTCTTTTAGCTGTTTGTTGGTTTCTGCAACTGCTTTGTTTAAAGTTTCCAGTAATTCCTGTCGGTCTGAATTGCTTAAATCCGAATGTACTTCATACGAATGCCAACGTTCATTGTGAAAGAAAACATCTTTTTCTGTAAACCATTTTTCCTGAATTGTTCTTTCTATTATTTTTTCAATCGAAACCGGATTAAAGATAATTCCGAATGGATTTGTCTCATTTTGAAACTTAAAATAATCAAATTTATCGGCCATGTTTTCGGCAAAACAAGAACCAAACGACAATACTTTCGAATTATAATCGATTGGATTAGCGTTTTTAGAAAGCGGGATTTCAGTTCTGAATTGCATGGTTTTTTATTTGAACACGAATTTCACGAATTTTCACCAATAAAAAAACCAAATACGAAAAGTATTTGGTTTTTGTGAATTTAAAATTTAATCTCAATATGTGTATTCAATTTCATACTCTATTGATTTACCGTCTCCTGCAAATGAGATGTGTTTTATAGGGTAATTTTTATCATTGTAAACGTAAGTAGTCAAATAAATTATCGGATCAGGAAATTCTGTTTCGACTCTATTAATTTTCAATATATTATTGACAGAAAAATCTATTCCATCCAATAATAACAAATTAAATCCTAAAATATTTTTACAAGGATTATTTTTTCCATCATACTCAAAAAATCTAGTTGAAACTGAATTTCCGTTAACCGACTGATATTTAATAAGATTATCATTTTCATAAGTCAAACTACCATCATTAATTTTTGTCTCAATTTTGGTATCAGAATTAACAGAGTAGTTTGTAAATGAAACCAAATTCTCAGAAGTATGGATGTATACTGTTTTTCCAATGTATTCCCCATCTGGATATTTATTTTTTGTTACCCTTGTTTTTAATTTTCCATTTTCATAAGTGTAATTAACTTCAATATCTTTAGTTTCTATACCTTTTGAATCGACATCAAATTTCTCTTGTCTTGTAATGACATTTCCTGTATAAGTAAAGATAGTTTTTGTATCATCCTCTACGCTGGTTAATATTTTATTTCCGTCATAACTCAAAGTAATTTTACTATTTGTACCCAAAGATATATCAGGATAAGTATATGAAATTGTTTTAGGCAATATAGAAGAATCTTCCGGAAAAGAATTTTCTGAAGAATCATCGTTAGCACATGAAGTTAGTACAGCAACCAAAGCGATACAAAGCAATAAAAGTTTTTTCATTTGTAATAGATTATTTTTAACAGGTTATATAGTATCAATTGAGCAAATATAATCGAAAATAAAAAAATACAAATATTTAATCTTTTTTAAACTAAAAATCAAATTTATCAGTTCTGTCGGCAAAACAAGAACCAAACGACAATACTTTCGAATTATAATCGATTGGATTAATGGTTTTCGAAAGTGGTATTTGAGTTCTGAATTGCATGGATTTCTATTTGAACCTGAATTCACGAATTTTCACCAATAAAAAAACCAAATACGGAAAGTATTTGGTTTTTATGAAAAATGAAGCTTTTTGCTTAATAGGTATATTCTCTTGTTTCAATTATTTTACCAGCATAACCATAAGTTGTTTTTTTTATTGGATACCCTTTCGAATTGTATTCATATTTCATCACATACTCTGAAGGCTCAAATACAATGGTTGATTTTGGGTCCTGAATATAATCAACTTTATATCTCGTTATATTATTTGCTGAAGAAAGATGTATTTCATCATAAAAATCAAGCGTATTAACCTCATCGATCAATAAATTCAATCCTGCAACATTTTTAAAGACATTATTCTTCGTATCATATTCATAATGAGAACTACTAATAACATCATATCCGTTTCCCCAATTGTATTTCGATTCAACTATATTTCCATTCACGCCAATAAATATATCTTCAGTATTTTCATCTAATCCAATTTTATTATCTCCCTCATGAATTTGCCTTGTAATTGTGTTATTATCATAAGTATAGATATACTCACGTCCTGTATGAGGATAAGATAAATTATGCAATTTATCATTTGAATAACTATATAGTTTTTCAATATAGATTCTACCATTATCCCGAGATTGAATTTCTTTTACGATGCGATTGCCATCATAAACAAAATCAATAGATACAAATTCATTAGAAACATTTACAATTTTATTTCCATCATAAGAAAAAACTGTAGTTTGATAAATCTTGTTGTTTTGATCTTTACATGTTATCTTCTTGGGTAAAACTAAAGTAGTATTATCACTATTTTCATCATTAGAACAAGAATTCAAAAGCAAAAGCAGCAGTGGTAAATAATAAAATAAACTCTTTTTCATAATATTTAGTTTTATGTATTACACAAAAGAAATCTTTTTCAAAAAGCACTATCTCCACAATAAGGTTTAATTACAACACTTTAAGACATATTAAAAATTTGCTCTTTTTTGTAGTCTTTTTACATGTAAATTGCAAGTTACTTTAATCTCTGTAAAATGAAAAAACTAAAATTCGTAATTGCTGGTTTTGCATTTATTTTTTTCTCTTGTGATAAGGATAACGAAACTACCTCAAACTCATTCTCTTCTACCGACGAAACAGAAATCTGTATAATTGATTTAATAAATTCACAAAAAAATGGAATTTCAAAATCAAACGCAGCGATTATAAACTGGCCCAGATGGGAAACTGGTCAGGTCATAAAAATTAAATTCTTAGATGGCACTGAAACTCAACATGAAATAGTAAAAAAGTATGCAGCTGAATGGCTAAAATACGCAAATCTAAAATTTGAATATGTTCCTAAAGATCAGGATGCCCATATTAAAATTGCCATAAATATGGGCAGTAAATTGTGGTCTCAACTAGGAGCTATACCAATGTATCCAAGCCCGCTATATAGTACTGTTCAAAATACGCCCACAATGCGTCTGGGCGCTGTTACTGATGTGCCAAGTTCTCGAACCACTATACTACATGAATTTGGACATGCTTTAGGTTTAGAACATGAAACAAAAAACCCTGATGCAAATATTAAATGGAATTTATCAAAGGTTTATGATTATTTCAGCTATGAACAAGAATGGACAAGAGAACAAGTAGATCTAAATGTAATTAATAAAGCAAGCAGTACTAATTATAGCGAATATGATCCGCTTTCTATTATGCATTATTCTATACCTGCCTTTCTTACAACTAATGAAGTTGCTGTATACAGCGCAAATCAATTATCTGAAATTGATAAAAAATACATAAATAAATGGTATCCTTTTCCTATAATATCGGTTTTAGAATCCGGAGAAAGTATAAACGATCTGCCTTGGAACAAACGCATTAAATCTCCTAATGGCAAATATTCGTTAGAGTTTGATAATGGCCTTCTACAAGTAATTGATTCAACAGATAACAAAGTTATTTGGAAAGCCGGAGATTCTAATTATAGACGTAAATCAAGTTGCTATTTTGAGTCAACAACCGGAAATATAATAATTAAAGGCGCAAAACTCAGTACTCTTCCTACAACCATAACATGGACAAGTAACACAGTTGGTTTTCCTGGAGCGAAACTTTATTTAAGAGATGATGGTAATCTTGAATTAGTACATTTTGGTATTGTAAGGTGGTCTTCTACGAAGGGGAAAATTTAGTAATAATTTCAAATACATAAAATTCAATTGTTATCATAAACAAAAAGGCCAAATACATGGTGTATCTGGCCTTCTCCTAATTAAATTCATTTACTAATAAGTATATTCATTTGTACTATCCACAGTTATTCCGTCATTTTTGTAAAATGATATTTTTGTAGGATACTCATTTGCATCATATATTAATTCTCTTTTATAAACTTCTGTTACATCCCCATACGAAGTAGTATATTTAATAATATTATTAACCGAACTCATAGAGCCTTCGATTCCATTATACCCTATCAATAAATTACCGAAACAACAATACTCTTATATTCTGGTCCTATTTCAGGATTAGTTTTATACGTTTCCACCTTAACAGTTCCGTCAACATTATGAGTGTAAACTTTTCTATTTTTATACTTTCCATTTGGATATTCAGTTGAAAAAGACTCTACAAAAGATGATTCTGATAATTTTCCATTTGAATACTTATAAGTGGTTTCGTCACTTTTTACATCCTTATTGCTATTACTTTCGGTATCGTAATTAACTTCCTTCACAATAAAGTCACCGTCATAAGTATAATCTGTTCTTCCGTATTCATTTTTTACACTTAAAACTTTAGTATCACTATAAGTTGAGACGTATGCTGCATTATCAGATGGAAAATCTGTTTCAGTATATTTTACTGTTTTAGGCAGAATGGCATCTGCTCCATTTTCAGAATTATTCTCTTCTTCACTAGAACAGGAAGTAAATACCAGAGACAGGGCTCCCACAAGGCATAAAAGTTTTTTCATTTGTTATAGGTTATTTTTAATACAAATATTTAATCTTTTTTAAACTAAAAATCAAATTTATCAGTTCTGTCGGCAAAATAAGAACTAAAAGAAAGGGGTTTATAATTTTAATAAATTGAATTAATGATTTTACAAAATGGAATTTGAATTCTGAATTGTATGGATTTCTATTTGAACCTGAATTCACCAATTTTCACCAATAAAAAAACCAAATACGGAAAGTATTTGGCTTTAGTAAAATTATATGCTTGAAATATTAATAAGTATATTTTACAGTTTCTCTTAATGCTCCTTCACTGTCAAAAGATTTTTGTTCTATCGGAAAATTGCTAGCATCATAAGTATAAGTAAATGTATTTATATACTTATTGTCTGCCGAACCTGCTCTTTTAGAAAAATGAGATGATATAATGTGTTTATCAACAGATACTGAACTTCCAGAATATTTAGTAATATTATGAGCCGAAACTTCGAATCCTTTATCAATTAAAAGACTACCGCCTGTTACATTTTTAAAAGGACTGTTTTTTGCATCATATTCATACGAATAAGTCGTTGTACCATAACTTACTGTTGTTACAGATTTAATTAAATTACCATCCTGAAAGGTAAGTACGCCAGAAGAACCGTTTTTTTCTTCTGTTCCGGCTGAAGCATTAACATAAAATCCTTCATAAGAAACTGTGCTATCTGTATTATAAGTATATTTAACTTTGTCATAATAGTCAGGTGTTATTGAATTTTTAGTTGTAGCAACATTATTTTTCATAGTTTGAGAACTTACTTTTCCATTCGTATAAGTATATTCTGTAGTATAAGCCAATTGTTTATCTGCACCGAATTCTTCTTTCTTAGTTATTAGATCTCCAGTATAGGTATACTTTGTAGTATAACCGTCATCTTCTGTTTCACTTAATATCTTGTTACCGTCATATTTATAATCTACAAAATAATTTGTTTGACTATCTCCATCAAGATAGGTTATTCTACTTGGTTTAATTGATGCAGACGCATCATTAGAGTCATCACTTGAACAAGCCGTTAAGACAAGAGCTAATGCTCCAAAAAAAGGTAAAATTTTTTTCATTTGGGTTGTATTTAATTTTAAATTCGAATAAATATAGCATAAACATCATTGCTAATTTTAAAAGTAATTAACATTTTTCAACAATTAAGATAAAAAAAATGCAGCATTTTAACCTTATTAGGCATTTTATCTTATAATAATCTCATAACTAAAACAATAACATTAGATTTTTTTTTAAAAGAAATACAACTCAAATTTCGGTTTTTAAACAACTCGTAACTTTTTTCTCAAAAAAAAAACTGATATTTTGTATAGATGTAAAGTGCGGTCGGTTTAAAGTTTTAATCCATTTGAATTTAAGTTTTATTTGAATAAAAAAAAGCCCAAAATCTTAGAATATTGGACTTTTAATTAGTTTTAAAAAAGAGCTTTAGTAGAAAAGTTCCACTGTTTCCTCTTCTACACTCTCAACGCTTTTTGTTGGATAACCATCTGCGTTATAAGTATAACTGTAGTTGTACCAAACCTCAATACCAACTTTATCAGTAAGCATATTATGAAGAACATCATTTGCCTCGCCATCTGTAAAATTGATCTTGTTCCATCCTAATACATTTTTAAGAGGATTGTTTTTTGTATCGTAAGTATAAGTGTGATCGTCTTGTACATCATCTGTTATCTCAATTACTTCCCCATTAGCAAACTTTATAGTTCCTGTTGAATTAAGGAAAGTTTGTGTTTTAGAATCTCCAGTATAATGTTTTGCAGTTATTGTTCCATCTGCATTATAAGTATAAAGTTCTTTATTTCCCCAATCGATATCAGGATGTATTCTAACAAAAGTAGCTAGTCTTCCATTTGAATCATATGAATATGTATTTATTTGTTCTACTGTACCATTAGGCAATTTATATTCTAACTTAGTAATTAAATCTCCGGTATAAGTGTAGTATTCATTTGATTCTCCTGAGTTATCAATTACACTTACAAGTTTGTTACCATCATAGGTATAATTACTTGTAATTTTTGTTCCTTCGGCGTCAGTTGCAATTGTTTTTTTTAACAATACACCATCGCCATTAGAAGAACCAGAATCAGAAGAGTCATCACTAGAACAAGAATTTAGCGTTAACGCTATTGCACAAAAAAGTAAAATTTTTTTCATTTGTTTTCAAGTTAAATATTAATATTTAAAATAAATGTAAATCAAACACAGCTTTAATTCTAATAAAATTTAACATATTTTAACATTTAAAACTCTAGTAAATAAGCATATCATAGAAAATAAACCACAACTCATTAGATTTCAAACTTATATACAAATTCCATTATTTAAAAAAAAAATACCTTAAATAATCAAACACCGTATAAGTACGTAGCCACATTCTTAAAAACAAAAATGTTTTTAAGAATTTACAATATCTTATAAGATACATTTTATCTCACCATTTTTTAACAAAGTAATTCATCCTTCTAAATGTGTTTTACAGAATTACATTTTTAATAACAAACAATACTCTATATAAACTCAAACTATTCACTACTTTTGCATCTTCTACAAATTTAAATTCATCTATGAAATTACTATATTCTTATATAATCAAACATAAAATGTTACTATTTTTTGCTTTGATTATGGCTGCTATTAACATCTGTTTCAGCTTATCGGATTCTATTATTACCGGAAAATTAATGCAGGATTGCGGGGTTGGACTCTATAAATACAAAGGAAACGAAATGGGATTCATAAAATCCTTATCCTTTTGGCTGGGTCTTTCTCTTGGTGCTGCCATGATTTCCAGAATTACAAAAAACTTCCAGGATTATTTTACCAATGTTGTTATCCAGCGCACCGGAGCGCAAATGTATACGGACGGAATTAAAAAATCACTTGATTTGCCTTTTGCCGAATTTGAAGATCAACGAAGCGGTGAAACTTTAAGCAAATTGACAAAAGTTCGTTCGGATTCTGAAAAATTGATTACGCTTTCGATTTCTTTGATTTTTCAAACCGTTATTGGTTTTGTTTTTGTAATTGTTTACGTTGCCCGAATTGATTATCGTATTTCGATTATCTTCTTGATTACAGCGCCAATTATCGCTTTGGTAAGTTCTTATCTTGGTAAAAAAATAAAAATTGTTTCTCGAAAAATTGTCAATCAAACGAATGCCTTGGCTGGTTCTACAACCGAAAGTTTACGAAATATTGAACTTGTAAAAAGTCTTGGTTTAACGTATCAGGAAGAGAAACGATTGAATTTAAATACCTTTAAAATTCTGCAGCTAGAACTGGAAAAAATCCGTTTTATCAGAAGTTTGAGTTTTATTCAGGGAACAACGGTTCACTTTTTAAGAACTTGTGTTGTTTTTACTTTGTACTATTTCTTATTTGGAGGAAAAATTATTGTGGGTGATTTGCTGACCATGGTATTTTTTACTTTCTTCATTTTTGGACCTTTGCAGGAATTAGGGAATTTTATCATCGCTTTGAATGAAACCAAAGTTTCAATGGAAAACTTCAAAGTTTTACTAAGCGCTCCAAAAGAATTCAGACCCAAGAGTCCAAAACATATTGGAGCGATTCAGTCTTTACTTTTTTCTAACGTAAGTTTTCAGCATAAAACGGCTAAGTTTAAAGCGGTAGAGAATATTAATTTTGAAATTAAACAAGGTCAGACAGTTGCTTTTGTTGGTCCGTCTGGTTCAGGAAAAACTACTTTGGTTAAACTACTGGTTGGTTTATACACACCTGCAGAAGGACAAGTGCTTTATAATGAAATCGATTCTACTGATATTGATTTATTAGACTTAAGAAAACAATTAGGTTTTGTAACGCAAGATGCCCAGTTATTCTCCGGAACGATTCGGGAGAATTTATTGTTTGTAAAACCAAATGCAACCGACGAAGATTTATACGACGCGCTAAAAAGAGCCAGTTGCGATAAATTACTAAAACGTGCCGAAGATGGACTAAACACTACAATTGGCGAAGGCGGAATTAAAGTTTCGGGTGGTGAAAAACAACGTTTATCGATTGCCCGTGCTATTTTAAGAAATCCGAATTTATTGATTTTTGATGAGGCAACTTCTGCATTGGATTCTATTACAGAAGAAGAAATCAATGCTACAATCAGAAACATATCAGACAAAAACAGAATCACCGTTTTAATCGCTCACCGATTATCTACTGTTATGCACGCCGATAGAATATTTGTTTTAGAACAAGGAAAAATTATCGAACAAGGAAAACACGAAGACTTAATCGTTGAAAAAGGTTTGTATTACGCTATGTGGCGTCAGCAAATTGGGGAAAGAAAGTAATTTTAAAGATCCTAAGGTTCTAAGTTTTTTTTCAATAGTGTACAACTTAGCTGGATTAAAAAATAAATTAAAAGAAAGGCTTTAGCTAAACCTAACAGTTTGGCTAAAGCCTTTCTTTTAACCTACTATTGATTTGAGTTTTTTATTAAAAGAACCTAATAAACGTACTATTTGTCATTTCGACGAAAGAGAAATCACACTAGAAATTCTACAATCAAAATCGCCAATCTTTATCGAGTTACGCGTGTGATTTCTCCTTCGTCGAAATGACATAAAATGAGACAAACACACAAAAAACCCGACAGGTTTTAAAAATCTGTCGGGTTTACTTTATCTATAATTTTAAAATCTTAGAACCTTAGTAACTTAGATTCTTAGCAACTTTAAAAAACTTACTTCACGAAATCAACTGCATGAGTTAAAGCTTCTTTAATTCCGGCAGCATTTTTACCTTTTCCAGAAGCGAAGAAAGGCTGTCCTCCTCCATTTCCTTCAATATATTTTCCTAATTCTTTGATAACTGCATTTGCATTTAAGCTTTTGCTTGTTACCAATTCCTTAGAAACATAACAGTGAATATTTGGTAAACCCTCTTCAATTGAAGCTAAAAACACAAACGAATCAGCTTTTGAACTTCCTAAAGCAGAAGCTAGATCTTTTGTCGATGCCATGTTTAAATCTACTTGTTTTGCAAGGAAATTTACGCCGTTTACTTCTTGAAAATCTTTTTCTAATTCTGATTTTAAAGCATTTACTTTTTCTTTCAGTAATTGCTCCACTTGTTTTTTCAATTTCGCATTATCATCTTGTAAAGAAGCCACTGATTTTAAAATATCCTGAGGATTTTTCAATGTTTCTTTTATTTCAGATAATGTATTCTCCTGATTTTGATAAAAGTCTTTTACTGCATCACCTGTAATTGCTTCAATACGACGAATTCCAGCTGCTACTGCACCTTCAGAGATGATTTTGAAATGCCAGATTTCTGCCGTGTTTTTCACGTGAATTCCACCACAAAGTTCTTTACTGTCACCAAATTCAATCATACGAACATTATCTCCGTATTTCTCTCCAAATAAAGCCATTGCACCTTTATCTAATGCTTCTTTAATCGGAATATTTCTGTGTTCTACTAATTGCAATTGTGCTTCAATTTGCGCATTTACACTTGCTTCAACCTGACGTAATTCTTCATCAGAAACTTTAGAAAAATGCGAAAAGTCAAAACGCAAATAGTTCGGGTTTACCAATGAACCTTTTTGCTCTACGTGAGTTCCAAGAAGGTTTCTCAAAGCCAAATGCATTAAATGCGTAGCTGAGTGATTTTTAGAAGTTGATGTTCTTAAATCAGTATTTACTTTTGCCACAAAACCCGCTTCAATATTTTCAGGCAATTGTTTTGCCAAATGTAAAATCAGGTTGTTTTCTTTTTTGGTGTCAATAATTTCGATTGTTTCATTTGCAGAAACTAATGTTCCTTTGTCACCAACTTGTCCTCCACCTTCCGGATAAAATGGCGTGTTGTCTAAAACGATTTGGTATAGAATTCCGTCTTTTTTAGAATCAACTTTACGGATTCTGGTGATTTTTACCTCATTCTCAACTTTGTCATAACCTACAAATGTTTCAACGTTTCCTGGAATCAAAACTGACCAGTCTTCTGTTGAAACTTCTGATGCTGCACGTGAACGATTTTTTTGTTCCTGCATCGATGCATCAAATTCTGCTTCGTTGAAAGACATTCCTTTTTCTTTCAGGATCAAAGCTGTTAAATCTTTTGGGAAACCAAAAGTGTCGTATAATTCAAAAGCTTTTGCTCCTGCAACTTCTGCTCCTGATGTTTGTGCAATTACGTTATCTAATAATTGCAAACCTTGGTCTAATGTTCTCAAGAAAGAAGCTTCTTCTTCACGAATTACATTGGTAACCAATTGTTGCTGTGATTTAATCTCAGGGAAAAATTCTCCCATTTGATTTGCCAAAACTTCAACCAATTTGTTGATAAAAGGCTCTTTAGTATTTAAGAATGTAAATCCGTAACGAATAGCACGACGCAAAATTCTACGAATTACATAACCTGCACCAGTATTTGATGGCAATTGTCCATCTGCAATTGCAAAAGCAACCGCACGAACGTGATCAACAATTACACGAATGGCAATATTAGTTTTGTTTTGTTCTTCACTGATGTTTTTAACTTCATCAGAAGTATATTTTAAACCTGTAATTTGTTCTACTTTTTCAATAAGCGGTGTAAAAACATCGGTATCATAATTGGATGTTTTACCTTGCAAAGCCATACACAAACGCTCAAATCCCATTCCGGTATCTACGTGTTGTGCCGGAAGTTTTTCAAGAGATCCATCAGCTTTACGGTTGAATTCCATGAATACATTATTCCAGATTTCAACTACTTGCGGGTGATCATTATTTACTAAACTTTTTCCTGTAACCAATGCTTTTTCAGATTCCGGACGTAAATCAACGTGAATTTCAGAACAAGGTCCGCATGGTCCCTGATCTCCCATTTCCCAGAAATTATCTTTTTTGTTTCCAAGGATAATTCGGTCTTCATCGATTAATGTTTTCCAGATATCCCAGGCTTCCTGATCAAACGGAACATTATCTTCTTTACTTCCTTCAAAAACAGAAACGTAAAGATTTTCTTTCGGAATTTTATACACTTCTGTCAAAAGCTGCCAAGCCCAGTTGATCGCTTCTTTTTTGAAATAATCTCCAAAAGACCAGTTCCCCAACATCTCAAACATAGTATGGTGATATGTATCAAAACCTACATCTTCAAGATCATTATGTTTTCCTGAAACACGAAGACATTTTTGCGTATCGGCTATTCTTTTACTTTTTGGCGTTCCGTTTCCTAAAAAATATTCTTTAAACTGGGCCATTCCCGAGTTGTTGAACATAAGAGTTGGATCGTCCTTAAGAACGATTGGAGCAGAAGGAACAATTAAGTGTCCGTTGCTTTTAAAAAAGTCTAAAAATTGTTTACGTACGTCTTGTGATTTCATATTTTATTAATGTGACAATTTGATAATGTGACAATTAGAAAATTACTTACTGTAACAATTTAATAATCTGATAATTTAAACTAAAAACTTACGGTCTTAAACAATAAATCTCCTACTTAATACATTATCTAATTATCCAATTGTCTCAATTATCTAATTGATTTTATTCTTGAAAAAAAGCTGTGAACAACTGAAACATTTATTAAATTTGTTCGACAAACTATTTTACAAGCTGCAAAAATAGGGTATTTTAAAATATGGCGAAAGTAAAATATTATTACGACTCAGAAAATCTGGCTTATACGAAAATAAAAACCAGAAAAAGAATCAAAATCGGTTACGCATTACTGTTTTTGCTGGCTTCAGCGCTATTTGGATTTTTGGTTTTTGTACTTTTAATTAATACACCTTATTTCGAAACTCCAAAGGATCGCTTACAAACTCGCGAAATCGAAAATTTAAAATTGAAATATGCCATTTTGAATAAAAAAATGGATGAAATTGATGACGTTGCTGATGCGCTTGAAGAAAGAGACAATAACATCTACAGGGTTTATTTTAATAAAGCTGAAATTCCGGATTCTATCAGAAAAGCGGGTTTTAGAGACATTAATAGATACAAGGACCTAGAAGGTTATAATAATTCGCAATTGGTATTAAATACGACCAAACGCATTGATCAGCTTTCAAAACAATTGGCGATTCAGTCAAAATCATTAGATGAAATTTTGAAATTGGCAAGTGTAAAAGACAATTTGTTATTGGCAATTCCTGCCATTCAGCCAGTTCGAAATGAAAACTTAAAACGTGTCGCGTCAGGTTTTGGATATCGAATTGATCCTTTCACGAAAGTGCGAAAAATGCACAACGGAATGGACTTTACCGCCCCTACAGGATCTCCAGTATATGCCACCGGCGATGGCGTTGTAGCAAGAGCAGATGCTGCCGCGTCCGGATTTGGAAATCATGTCGTGATCAGGCATGGTTTTGGATACGAAAGTCTGTATGCACATTTAAGCAAATACAATTGCAGACCGGGACAACATGTAAAAAGAGGCGATGTTGTTGGTTATGTGGGAAGTACAGGAAGATCCGAAGGACCGCATTGCCATTATGAAGTGCACAAGGACGGAAAAGTCGTGAATCCGATAAATTTTTATTACGGAAATATTTCGGCAGTCGAATATGTGGCTATTTCACAAATGGCAAACCAGGAAAACCAGTCATTAGATTAATACTATAAAAAGTAGTATTTTTGGAATAAATAAGAAAAATAAGAATCATGCACATTGAGCTTTCTAAAGATAAAAGATATTACAGCATTGGCGAAGTAGCCAAGGCTTTTAATGTCAACGCATCTTTGATCCGTTTTTGGGATAGCGAATTTGATATTCTGAAACCAAAGAAGAATGCTAAAGGCAACAGAATGTTTACGCCTGAAGACGTTACAAATCTTCAATTGATTTATCATTTGGTTAAAGAACGCGGTTTTACACTTGATGGTGCCAAAACCCATTTGAAAGAGGGACAGAAGAAAACATTAGATAAATTCGAAATAATACGTAAATTAGAGACCATAAAAACACAATTAACAGAAATTAAAAACGAATTATAATATATTTTAATAATTAAATTAGAAACAAACTTAAATTAGATAAACATGAAAAAATGGTTAATCCCCGTAGTAATTATTGTAGCACTTATCGCTATTATTGCATTTTGGTCAATTGGAATTAAAAATACTGGTCTAAAATATAGCCAAGCCGTTAATAAAGAATGGGGAAATGTACAAACCGCTTACCAAAGACGTAATGACCTTATTGGAAACTTAGTAAATACTGTAAAAGGTGCTGCTGATTTTGAAAAAGGAACTTTAACTGCTGTTATCGAAGCTCGTGCAAAAGCAACTTCTGTTACAGTTGATCCAAGTAATGTAACTCCGGAACAATTAAAAGAATTCAATCAGGCACAAAGTGGTGTTTCTTCTTCATTATCAAGATTATTGGTTTCTGTTGAGCAATATCCAACGTTAAAAGCAAATGAAAATTTCCTGAAATTACAAGATGAACTGGCAAGTACAGAAAATCAGATTTTAACTGCCAGAACTCGTTTTAATGAGTCTGTTCAGGAATATAACGGTTACATTCTTTCAATTCCAAACAAATGGTTCTTAGACTATAAAGAAAAACCATACTTTGAAGCTTCTACAGGAGCAGACAAACCGGTTGAAGTGAAATTCTAAAAAATATATCTGGTTGATGATTTCTGATTAATCTGAAGTCTGAAATCTAAACTCTAAAATAATTCAAATGTCAAAAGTAGAAGATTTTTTATCCAAAGAAGAAGAACAAGAAATTGTTGAAGCTATTCGTGTGGCCGAAAAAAACACTTCTGGCGAAATTAGAGTACATATAGAAAAAACAACTTCTAAAGTTCCTTTTGACAGGGCTTTAGAAGTTTTTCTTGAATTAAAAATGAATGAAACCCAACTTCAAAACGGTGTTTTATTTTACTTTGCCGTTGAAGATAAAAGCTTTGCAATTTGCGGAGACAAAGGCATAAATGATGTTGTAGCATCAGATTTTTGGGATTGTACCAAAGATAAAATGGTGGAACAATTTAAATCAGGAAATTTTAAACAAGGAATTGTCGACGGTATTTTGAACGCCGGCGAACAATTAAAAAAGAATTTTCCGTGGTCTGACGGTGACACAAACGAATTATCAAACGAAATTTCAAAAGGTTAAATATGAAAAATTCCAAAAATAAAATCTCAAATTCCACAAGAATTTTTCAGTTTACTTTTTTGCTATTAGCGTTTTTTACTTGTAATTCTATTTTTGCACAGTTTACAATTCCTGAAAAACCAAGTTTTCAAACTTCTGTTTACGATTATGCCAATATTTTAAGCGCATCAGAAAAAGCACAGCTTGAAGAGAAACTAATTCGCTATTCAGATTCTACCACAACTCAAATTGTAGTTATTACGATTGAAAGTTTAAAAGGTGAAGATGTAAGCCAGCTGGCCACAAAATGGGGACAAACCTGGGGAATTGGCGGAACAAAACAAGATGATAACGGTGTTATTATTTTACTTGCCAAAAACGAGAAAAAAATTGCCATTAATCCCGGATACGGAGTTGAAGACCGTTTAACGGCTGGGATTGGCGGAACAATAATCAGAAATATAATCATTCCCGAATTTAAAGCCGGAAGTTTTTACAACGGCCTTGACAAAGGAACGGATGCCATAATTGATGTTTTTAAAGGAAAATTTAAAGGAGAAAGAAAACAAGCCAAAGGAAACAATTTCCCGATCCTTCCCTTTATCGTAATTGTTGTAATTGTATTAATTTTACTGTCCCGAAATAAACGAGGCGGCGGAGGAAATTCAGGCAATAGTGGCGGAGGTCCAAGTCTTATGGATGTAATTCTTTTAAGCAGTCTTGGCAGAAGCAGCGGCGGAGGATTTGGCGGTTTCGGCGGCGGATCATCAGGTGGTGGTTTTGGAGGCAGTGGCGGTGGCTTCGGCGGAGGTTTTGGCGGCGGCGGATTCTCTGGTGGAGGTTCTAGCGGAGGCTGGTAGATTTTTAGTATCGCTCGCAGTTTACAGTCACTTTTTACAGTTTCAGTATTCAGTTGCAAAAATTTATAATTCATAATTTAAAATCATAATTAAAAATAGATGTTATCACATAAAGCAAAATACGCCCTTAAGGCCTTACTTTATTTAGCTGAACAAGACGAAAATCACATTTCTAGAACTATAGAAATTGCTGATGGCGCTAACATTCCTAAAAAGTTTTTAGAACAAATTTTATTAGATCTAAAACGAGGACGTTTTGTGAGCAGTAAGCAGGGAAAATTTGGCGGATATTATTTGATACGATCAAAAAATGACATTACTCTGGCAGAAATTCACCGTTTATTTGACGGTGCAATTGCGCTTTTACCATGTGCTTCGTTAAACTTTTACGAACCATGCTCTGATTGTAAAACCGAGGAAGAATGCAGTCTAAGACACGGTTTAATGATCATTCGTGATGAAACGCTTAAGGCGATGCAAGGCATTACAATCGCCTCTCTTGTAAAGAAATAAAAAAATATTTTCTAATTCCTAGTAAATCTATAGAATTTACATATATTTGCAAAAAAATCAACAACCAATTACAAATTTTAACCCTATGAAAGTAAATTACAATCGATCAGGTTTAACTGAAAATCTTTTGCAAAGAAACCAAAATAGTCAATTCACTACTGTGAAAAACAATTCTTCTATGATGTGTATGTGCTGGTAAAAAAAATTTAATTTAAATTCTACTAATCACATATACTTAATATAAAAATGAAAAATCTATACAAAATATCTCTTACAAGCATCTTTTTACTTTTAGCCTTCACAACGTCTTATGCACAAAATATTGAAGGTATAGTTAAAACCAATGAAAACACTCCGCTGGAAGCTGCGAATGTTGTTATAAAAGGAACAACCTCGAATGCAACTACAGACCAAAACGGAAAATTTACAATAGACGCTAAAGGCAAACTTCCTTTTACGCTTTTAGTTCAATATGTAGGATATAAAACTACAGAAATCGAAGTTACAGCTTTACCAACAGCACCTTTACAAATCGTTATTCGTGAAGAAAATGAACTTATTGAAGTTGTGGTTTCTTCAAGACGCCGTATCGAAAAAGTTCAGGATGTGCCAATTGCAATTTCTGTTATTACAGGAAAACAAGCAGAACAAACCGGAGCTTTTAACGTAAATCGTATTAAAGAATTAGTTCCTTCTGTTCAATTATATTCTTCAAACCCAAGAAATACTGGTATTAATATTCGTAGTCTTGGTTCTCCTTTCGGACTTACCAATGACGGAATCGATCCTGGTGTTGGATTTTACGTAGACGGTGTTTACTATGCACGTCCGGCTGCAACAACGCTTGATTTCATCGATGTTGAACAAATTGAGGTTTTACGCGGACCTCAGGGATCTTTGTTTGGTAAAAACACAACCTCAGGAGCTTTTAACATTACAACACGTAAACCAAGTTTTACTTCTGGTGCTGATTTCGAAGTGAGCTACGGAAACTATTCTTTCATTCAGGCAAAAGCATCTGTTACAGGAGCTTTAGGCAAAAAAGTAGCGGGTAGATTATCTTTCTCAGGAACACAGCGCGATGGTTTAGTGGATAATATTGCAACAGGAAGAGCTACAAATACATTAAACAATCAGGGAATTAGAGGACAATTACTTTGGACTCCAACTACAAATACGAATATTATATTAGCGGCTGATATTACAACACAGCGTCCTGACGGATATGCTCAGGTTGTTGCCGGTGTTGCTCCTACTCAAAGAGCGGCTTATCGTCAATTTGATGCCATTATTGCTGATTTGAATTATAAGCTTCCAAGTCAAAATGCTTTTGATCGTAAAATTGATCAGGACACCCCATGGAGATCGAATCAGGATTTAGGAGGTATATCTCTTAATATTGATACAAAAATTGGAGGCGGAACACTTACTTCAACAACAGCATGGAGATTTTGGAATTGGGATCCATCAAATGACAGGGATTTTACAGGTTTACAAGTATTGGCAAAATCACAAAACCCTACAAGACAAACACAAATTACTCAGGAAATTCGTTACGCAGGACAGTTAACATCTAGAATTAGCGGTGTGGCGGGAGTATTCTTCATTGATCAAACATCACAGACAGATGGTACTGAAGAATCTGGAAATGCACAATGGAGATTTGCTCAAAGTTCGACAAGTGCTTTATGGAAAACTCCTGGTCTTTTTGAAGGTTACGGAATCAAAACGGATGCCAATATCAGAGCGTCCAGTGCTGCGGTATTTGGTCAGATTGACTGGGCTATAACAGATTGGTTACATGTTTTACCAGGTTTACGTTATAATTTTGACAAAAAAGATGCTCACTATGCCCGTACCACTTATGGAGGATTGCAAACAACGGATCCGGCATTACTTGCTTTAAAGAAACAAGTATATTCTGATCAGGCATTTGATTCAGCTATTGACAATACAGACTTTTCGGGAAACATCACAGTAACTGTTAAAGCTTCTGATAAAATCAATGCTTACGGAACTTTTGCAAAGAGCTACAAACCAGTTGGTGTAAACGTAGCCGGATTACCAACAAACTCTGCTGGTGCGCCTTTACTTGATCTTGCGGTTATCAAACCGGAAAAAGTATATCACTATGAAGTGGGTGTAAAAACATCTCCATTCAAAAATTCAATCTTTAACTTAGCATTATTTCAAACAGATATTAATGATTTCCAAACTAACGTTCAGGCAGCTGAATTAGGTGTAAACCGTGGATATCTTGCAAATGCTGATAAAGTACGTGTACAAGGTGTAGAAGTTGATGCTAGTTTTGTAGTAAGTTCGCATTTAACTATAAACGGAGCAGCAACTTATACAGATGGTAAATATGTTAAATTTACAAATGCACCACTTCCATTGGAAGAAACAGGAGCTCCTGTATCCTTTAAAGATGTATCAGGATCTGCTTTACCAGGTGCTTCAAGATGGGCAGGATCTCTAGGCGGTGAGCTTTCTGATAATGCTAAATTCTTTGGAAATACAGGAAAAGCTTTCTTAGCAATCGATTCTTATGCACGTTCTGAATTTTCATCAAGTCCATCAGCTTCAAAATATTTAGTCGTTCAGGGTTATGCTATTTTTAATGCCCGTTTAGGTTTCCGTGCATCGCAAGGTTTATCTGTACACTTCTGGGGTCGTAACCTTTTAAACAAAGATTATTACGAGCAATTATTACCAGCAGGCGGAAATTCAGGACAATATGCCGGAGTACTTGGAGATCAAAGAACTTATGGAATTACTTTAAAATACTCACTATAATTTAGATTTTAGATTTTAGATTTTAGATTTTAGATTTTAGATTTTAGATTTTAGATTTTAGATTTTAGATTTTAGATTTTAGATTTTAGATTTTAGATTTTACAAAAAAACCTCAACCAAATTTGCAATTTGATTGAGGTTTTTTTCTTTATCCCTTTGAGCCTCTGCTCCTTTGTACCTTAAAAAAGCTATTCTCTTTCTCTTCTCTTTCCTCCTTTTTCAGATCCTGTAAAGTTTCCAATTTTATAAGCCAGGGAAAACATAACATAGCGTTTTAAAACTGTATTTTCTTCATCACGAATTGACGTTGCAGAAATGGTTCTTGTTGCGCTTAAGTTTTGATTTAGAACATCATATACTTTTACCTTTGCATAAAGTGTTTTATTTAAAAATCCGTAAGACAAACTGGTGTTCCATAAATAAAAATCTTTCTTGAAATCGTCTGAAATGTTTGAATTATAAGTATATCCAAAATCATTTCCAAAAATGAAATTCTCCGGCCAGTAAGTTGTTGCCTGTAAATTAATTCTGTGCACAACATTTGAAGTAGCATCTCTGGAATAGTTCTCGTATTTGGACTGATTGTATGATAAATTATAAGATGGTGCAATGGTCAATACTTCTCCGTAATCGTAAGATAAATATACTTTTGGAGTTATTGAAGTTGATTTTGCATTGTATACCTCAGCATTTGTAAATCCTTTATCAAAAGTGTAACCGGCATTTAAACCCAATCCGTAGCGTAAAGTATGCGCTCCGGTTTTTACAGACTGATTCCAGTTTGCTCCAAAGGAAGCATTGTAAACCCCAGATATATTTACATACGTTGTTGTTCTTTTTCCGCTATCGTCATAAATCGAAGTTGAAACAATATCATTATTATAATAATCTCCTTTTATATATAAGCTGTAACCGGAACGAGAACGAAAATCATAATTTTTAAAATTAAAATTGACACTGTTCTTTTCAATAGGTTTCAAATCCGGGTTACCAACAATTGTATTTAATGGATTATTAAGATTGACAATAGGCATTAACTGATTTGCGGATGGAAGTGCATTTGAATAATCATATTTGAATGATAAATTCTTTGAACGGCTAAATTTATACCTCAACAATGCTGTTGCAAAAGGCAGGGCATATTTTTTATTTAAATCTGTTGCATTATTTAGATATAATGAATGATTATCAAAATTTACAATCGAAGTTCGGCTGTCAAGATTAAGGGTGAACATGTTTTTTTGCAGCGTGATTCCAACTTTTGGCGTAACTGAATTTTGGACTGAACTTGTATAATTACTCAAAGGCAGATTCAAATCTGTATATTCTTGTGTTGCCGGATCGAAGTTAAAAGTTCTTTCATCGTTTGCAGAACTTTTCCAGTCAAAATCAGAGCCAAATCTAACTCGTAACGAATCTGTTATAGGCTCTGTATACTCGATATCTGCTGAATAAGAGTCACTGCTGCTTCTCTTCTTCGTATTTTGATTTCTTTCGTCATTTGGCTTATTATCCTGATAAAAAATAGTCTCCGAAAGATTCATTGTATTACCTTCACTGCTCGTGTTATTATTGCTAAAAACGAAGCTTAAATTTCTCGATTTTCTTTCAAAAGCTTTATTAAAATTAATGGTATTGCCAAAATTAGTATTGTCGTTTTCTGAGTATGAATTTGAGTGGCTTTCGTTTAAACGGTTTCCATTTTCATCTTCAGAAAAGCTTGATGAACTTGAATTACCGTTGGTATGCGCCTGATTAAGTCTTGGTGCAATTACAATTCTCGTTTTTGGATCAATTTTATATTCCAATTCAAAATTAACATTGTTTCCAGTATTTTCATTTCTTGAGTTAGACTCGGCAGCTGTAATAATATTTCCGGTTGGCAAAAAACTAAGCTCATTTGATTTGCTGTCGTTTTTATTAACTGTGTTGGTAAAATTATAACTTCCCATAGCCAAAAGATCCTTTGTCCAGTCATCAGAATAATTAAGACCAATTAAATTAGACTGTGTAATTCCTTTTCCTCCACCACCGCCTGAACCAGAGCTACCGCCTCTGCCGCTAGTGTTTCTTCCGCCTCCCATGCTATCAAAAACATCGTCCATAGAAAATCCTGTAGAATTGATATTATTAGAAGAAGCCAGTAAACTTATTTTTTGTTTGTTATTAAAATAATTCAGGTTGACATTGGCTTCATAGCGATCATCTGTTCCGTAACCGCCCATTACTTTTCCAAAATACCCTTTGTTTTTCTTTTCATCAATAGTAATATTAATGCTCGAAAAATCTGAAGTTGATTCTTGTTTTGAAAGTTCTTCTTTTTTTGTTTTAAAATCAGAAACCTGAATTTTTTTAATAATATCTGCAGGTAAATTTTTAATAGCGATCGCTCCGTCTTTATCAAAAAACGTTTTGCCATTTACAAGAACCTGATTAACCTCTCGCCCATTTACAGTAATTTTTCCATCGTTGTCGACATCAAATCCCGGCAATTGTTTTAATAAAGTCTCGACATTAGAATCCGGACGCACTTTATAAGAAGCGGCATTAAATTCTAAAGTATCTTTTTTAATGGTAATTGGTGCTGCTTCTGTTTTTATCACAACATCGTTCAGTGCATTTACATTTTCTATCATGTAAAGTTTTCCAAAATCCTTGCTTTCTGTAAGTCCTTTGTATTCTTCAAAATAAGTTTGATATCCCATATAACTCACCTTAAGAAAAACAGGTTTTTCATATTTTTTGATATCCATTCTAAAAGTTCCGTTTTTATCCGTAGTGGCATATTCAATAACGGTAGAATCTTTTATGGTTGTAAAATAAACGGTTGCCATTTCCAGCGGCAATTGGGTGTTAACATCAAGAATAGTTCCCCTTAAGGTGATGTCGTTTTGAGCATTTGCAGTAAAAACAAAAAGGAAAAAAAGTGCTAAAAATGAATAAATCTTTGTCATAAAAATTGGTTAGGTTGTTAGTTAGACTGCAAAAAAGCCAAAAGGTTTAATTGTAGTTTTTACATTTATCCAAATAGCATGCCATTTTGGTCTAACTAAATCATTTCGATTAAAAAGGAAGCATAAAAAAAGTCCCGAATTAATTCGAGACTTTTTTTATTTTATAATAAAATATTTTAAAATAACAAATAAAATCCTATAATTACTTAATCTATTTAAATATCCTTTTCACTCGGTGATGGCGATTTGAAGTCAGGAACTAATATCGTAGTTTGTAATTTATTAGCTGCAGGTATTTTATCAGAAAGTATTGTAAATATAGTATTAGTACTTTCACCATTTGTAATATCTACTATAACAGCATATTCTGCAACTTTTTCTCCCTTATCATCAAAAATAGTAATGATATGCTTCAATGGTGCACCATGAGAAGCATAATAGCCATCAAGGTTGGTTAAACCATTGTGAGTTTTATCAATATTCACTAATCCTGAACCACTACCTCCTTCATATTTAGTTTGCACTTTAGCACTATAATTCCAATCCTTTAATTCATTCGACAATTGGAATACTGATATTACACGCCCATTTGTTGGAAGTAATGTAAACGAAACAGGCGTATTAACTCCTGCCACTACATCTATTGTTTGTGCATTAGATATATAATTAACCGCTGCCGGCTTTGCTTCCCATTTTATAAATAAATCATTTACTGACAATGTGCTGGATTCCCCTGTCCAGTTGCCATAAACATATTCTTCTCCATTGCCAGAATTAGCTGTAACGAATATTTTTGAAATTCCTGTACTAAAATTTCTTATTTCGAATCCATCAGCAGCGCCGATATTATTATCTGAAACGATATCAAAATTAAAAACACTTGCAACTCTGCTTGGATCAATTCCTCCATTCGAAATTGAAGGCTGAACTTTAATTACAACTTTATTAACTGTAACTGGAAGTGTACCGCGTTTTACATCTTTTCCTGTGATATTAGTCTTTTGCGAATTAAGCTGGATATTCATTGACGTTTCTTGACCAGCAATTTCATCCGTTGAATTATCATTTGAACAACTCATCAAGCCAAGTATCAATATACTAAGTAATATTTTTTTCATAATTATATTTATATTTTAAGCAAATTTCATTTAAAATAGCGTTAAATACAAATGATTTACTTTAAATTAGTAATATTATTTGTAGTTTTTTTTTATTATTAACCTTTAACTTATTATTAATTGAACTCACAATATTGATTCAAAATTTTTCTATGCTTTATAACAATAAAAAAGTCCCCGTTGTGAGGACTTTTAATTTTATTTCTCTCTGATATAAATATCAATTGGCACTCCTGAAAAATCCCAATTTTCTCTAATTTTATTTTCTAAATAACGCTTGTAAGGTTCTTTAACGTATTGTGGCATATTGGCAAAAAACACAAACTGAGGCGTTAATGTTGGCAACTGCATACAATATTTAATTTTTACATATTTACCTTTTGTTGCTGGCGGTGGATAAGCTTCGATCACTTTCAACATAAATTCATTGAATTTAGAAGTTGGGATTCTTTGTTTTCTGTTTTCAAAAACCTGAACCGTAGCTTCAAGTGCTTTCAATAAACGTTGTTTCGTTAAAGCCGAAACGAACAAAATTGGCACATCAGTAAAAGGCATTAATTCTTTTTTGATTTTCTCTTCGTAATCACGAGTCGACATAGTATCTTTTTCTACCAAATCCCATTTGTTTACTAAGATTACAACACCTTTACGGTTTTTCTCTGCCAGCCAGAAAATACTTTGATCCTGACCTTCAAATCCGCGGGTTGCGTCGATAACCAAAATACAAATATCTGCATGCTCAATCGCACGCACAGAACGCATTACAGAGTAAAACTCTAAATCTTCTTTTACTTTAGCTTTACGACGGATTCCCGCAGTATCAACCAGGTTAAATTCAAAACCAAAACGGTCAAATTTTGTATCAATTGCATCACGGGTAGTTCCCGCAATATCTGTAACCATAAAACGTTCTTTACCAATTAATGCATTAATAAAACTTGATTTACCAGCATTCGGACGTCCTACAACTGCAAAACGAGGCAAAACTACTTCTTCCTGAACTGGTTCTGGTTTCTCTGGGAAAGCTTCAATTAAAGCATCCAATAAATCTCCGGTTCCGCTACCTGAAATACTGGCAAAAGTGAAATATTCTCCTAAACCAAGATTATAAAACTCAAGTGCATCTTTTTCACGCATTGCGTTATCTACCTTATTTACAGCCAATAAAACCGGTTTAGTCACTTTACGCAATAAGCGCGCAACAACATCATCCATTGGTGTAATTCCTTCTTCTACATCAACCACAAAAATAATAACATCAGCTTCATCGATAGCAAGCTCTACCTGTTTGCGGATTTCACCTTCAAATACGTCATCAGATCCACGAACATATCCGCCGGTATCAATTACAGAAAACTCTTTTCCGTTCCACTCGCTTTTACCGTAGTTTCTATCTCTGGTAACTCCAGAAACCGAATCTACAATAGCTTCTCTTCTTTGTATCAGCCTATTAAAAAGGGTTGATTTCCCTACATTAGGTCTTCCTACTATCGCAACAATGTTATTCATTTTTTTGAATTTTAGATCCTGGATTTCAGATTTCAGATTTTTAGTTTCCTAAAAACCTAATCACTTGTAACCCAAAATGCTTTATTTTAATTTTTTGCAAAGGTAGTTAAAAAAGTGGCTAAGTCACTAAGTTTCTAAGTACCTAAGTTTTTTATTATTTTTCCTGTTATTTTAAGGAGCTATTTCCAGCTGTCCGCTATATCTTTTCCTGGCTAAAGGAGCCAGAAAAAGGATGCCGCTTCCATCTGGGCTAGGGCTTAAAGGGTTGAAGAATATTTAGTTTATAAAATTTGAAATTTAGTACTCTTCCTGATCAACCCAAGATCCTTTTATTATCTTTTAATTTCTTTCTAGTCTGTATGCGTGAGGGATAGAAGTGGAAATCCTTTTGTGTAATGAAATGGAACAAAAGATTGCAACGGATAGCCCGACCCGGAGGGGCACGCCCAAACTATATTACTGATTATAACCAAATCGTTTCAACATATTGGCATTGCTTCTCCAGTTTTTGTTCACTTTTACCACCAGTTCAATGTGAATTTGTTTCCCGAAGAATTTCTCTAAATCAGCACGGGCATCTGTTCCTACTTTTTTAAGAGCAGCACCTTTATGTCCGATGATGATTCCTTTTTGCGTTTCGCGTTCTACCATAATGATCGAACGGATACGGATAATTTTTTCGTCTTCAAAGAATTCTTCCGTCACGATTTCAACTGCATACGGAATCTCTTTGCTGTAGTTCAGTAAGATTTTTTCACGAATGGTTTCGTTTACAAAAAAACGTTCCGGTTTGTCTGTTAATTGATCTTTTGGGTAATATGCCGGCGACTCTGGAAGTAATTCAATGATTCGTCCGAAAACTTCCGGTACATTAAAATTCTGTAAAGCCGATATTGGGAAAATTTCAGCATTCGGCACTTTTGCTGTCCAAAACGCCACTTGTTCCTCTAATTGTTCCTGATTTGAATTGTCGATTTTATTCAACAATAGTAAAACCGGAATTTTAGCGTGGATTATTTTATTAAAGAAAGCTTCGTCTTTTAAGTCCTGCTCCCCTATTTCGACCATATAAACCAGAATATCAGCATCTTCAAAAGCCGATTTTACAAAGTTCATCATCGATTCCTGCATTTCATAAGCTGGTTTGATGATTCCGGGAGTATCCGATAATATAAGTTGAAAATCTTCGCCATTCACGATTCCAAGAATACGGTGGCGAGTTGTTTGTGCTTTTGATGTAATGATCGATAATCTTTCTCCAACAAAGGCGTTCATCAATGTTGATTTCCCTACGTTTGGATTCCCGATGATGTTTACAAAACCTGCTTTATGTGACATTTGTGTATTATTTAATTTGCAAAGGTAGTCATATCAACTCAATACAGAAAATAAAACATTTTTTAAAGTTTTCGTTGGATTTCTCAAAAAACGACGTATCTTTGCACCCGAAACATCGCGGGATAGAGCAGTAGGCAGCTCGTCGGGCTCATAACCCGAAGGTCACAGGTTCGAGTCCTGTTCCCGCTACTAAGAGAAAAAGCTTCAGAGAAATCTGGAGCTTTTTTATTTCAAATATAGTTTGGCAGGCTCATATCCGCCGCCGCGGACATAGGTTCGAGTCCTGTTCCCGCTACTAAAAAAAAGCTTCAGAGAAATCTGGAGCTTTTTTATTTCAAATATATTTTGGCAGGCTCATATCCGTCGCCGCAGATACAGGTTCGAGTCCTGTTCCCGATGCTAAGAGAAAAAGCTTCAGATAAATCTGGAGCTTTTTGTTTTTTTTAACTATCTGTGCGCAAGCGGTTTTGTTTTAAGATCGCGGTTTAGGCAAATTTCTGTCGTACATAATAATAGTTCCTGCGACAGCAACATTCAGGCTTTTTACCGATTTAAATTTTACTAAATGATGGCATTTATCCATTACTTTTTTGGATAGACCATGATCTTCTGCTCCCAACAAATAAACACAACGTCTTGGATGCTCAAAAGTTTCTAAATCAGAAGCTTTTTCATCTAATTCAACACCAACTAATCGTGCTCCTTTGGGTAAGTTTTCAAAAAAATCTTCGAAAGTATCATAATGAAAATACGGAATTGCTTTTACTGCATCATGAGTATCACAGGCTTGCTTTGCATATCGATTACCTATGGTGAAAATAAAAGTAGCCCCTAAATTTTGAGCTGACCTCCATAAAACACCCAAATTTTCAGGCGTTTTACCATTTTGTATTCCAATACCAAAATATTCATTTATAAAATTATCATTCATAAGGGCAAAAGTACAAACTGTACATACATAAGTCAATTTTTTATTGAGAACAGAAAAATCAAAAGAATATTCTTTCAAAAAATAAATTACTTTCAATTTTATTTAAAATTATCGTCTTAATAAAAGAAGAAAAAAAATATTTTTCACTCAAAACAACCAATTATTAATCAAACAAATACATCTTAATTAACCCATTTTAGTTAGGATTGATTATTTCTAAATGAAATATTTTTAGAATAATTTTAAAAAAATCTCTTTGTGTTTTTTAAAATTATTTGCATTTTTGCACCCGCATAGAAAAACAGGCCCGTTCGTCTATCGGTTAGGACGCATGGTTTTCATCCATGTAAGAGCGGTTCGATTCCGCTACGGGCTACTAAAATAAAGCTTCAGAGAAATCTGGAGCTTTTTTCGTTTTAATTGTTTTTCTCCATAAGCAGTTCATTAATCTCACTTAGCAACTCAAATTCATCCACGGGAAAGAGCTGCATTACTTAAATATAATGACAGATTTTACTAACATAGAATATTTAAAAACCGGAAACGAAAAACAGATTCAGGCTTACGGGATTCTAACCAAATATAAAGTCTTATCAAATATTGCCGAATTTGAACCTGTTCTTGTTGGAACTATTCCGATCAATATTGATATCGAAAATAGCGATCTGGATATTATTTGCTACTGGAAAAACAAAACCGATTTTATAGAAAAACTCCAATCTGTTTTTGGAAATCAAAATGGATTTACCCTTCGTGAAACACTGATAGAAAATGAAGAAATAGTTATTGTAAATTTCAAAATAGATAATTTTGAAATTGAAATATTTGGTCAAAATATTCCCGTCAAAAATCAAAATGGATATAAACATATGATTATAGAACACAAAATTCTACAGTCAAAAGGCGAAAATTTCAGATTAGAAATTATCAAACTCAAACAAAAAGGTTACAAAACCGAGCCTGCTTTTGCTTTTTTATTAGGTTTAAAAGGAAATCCGTACCAGGAATTACTTGATTATAATTTTGATATTTAAAATATTCGGAAATAAACATCTAAATATCTGCGCTTTACAACCAAAAACGAAGCTATCAAAAAAAATCCTTAATTTCTTTGCATAACCGTATTTAGTGCGTATCTTTGCACCCGAAACATCGCGGGATAGAGCAGTAGGCAGCTCGTCGGGCTCATAACCCGAAGGTCACAGGTTCGAGTCCTGTTCCCGCTACTAAGACAAAGCTTCAGAGAAATCTGGAGCTTTTTTTATGATAATTTTTAAGACAAATTAGTTATTTGTATTTTGGATGTAAAATCCATTTTGATTTATAATTATGCTAATCTATTATTCTAAACCTGTTCAAAAATACTCTTGAACTGATATAAGATTCTTTCCAGTAAACGTAAATCTTCGGTTACAATTTCTGCGCTTCCTTTCATTTCCTGTTGGAAAAGAATTTGTTTTTTATACGACGTTTGTAATCCGTTTGGAAGTGCCACATCCAATAATAAATTTCCGTCTTTATCCGGAACTAAAGAAATATTCTGAATTTTACCATATAATACCCCAAATTCCCGATCCGGAAAATTCGCCAATCGGATATTTACTTTTTGCCCTACTTTTATTTTTCCTGAGTTCAATGCAGGCGCTTTTACTTTTCCAACAAAACCATTTTTTGTATCTGGAATTATGGAAAAGACGTTATCTCCGGCATTGATTGTCTGATTTTCTGTCCAAACCTGCAAAAAAGTTACAACGCCACTAACGGATGATTTCAGGGTGTAATTAAGTTCCCAGTCTTTTATTACTTTTTTTAGCTGATAAAAGGATTGTGCTAGGTTTCTTCCTAAAGTCACTTCTTCTTTTGTGCCACTAATTTGTGTATTCTGACTTAATTTTGAGTTATCAATCAAGGAGGACTTTAATTGAGAAATGGAAGATAAAAGACTTTTATAACTTTTTTGGGCCTGAAGATAACTTAGCTTTTTAGCTTCCATTTCCTGAGCCGAAATGATTCCTTTATTGAATAATGTCTCAAAACGTACAATCTCATTCTTTTGGAGCTGTAATTCGCTTTCGTTAATTACTTTTTGTTGCTGAAGAATATAAAGTCTTTCTTTTATTTGACCTTTTTCAGAAATCTGAGCACGATTTTCCACTTCAAAAGGCTGGAGACTTTTATTTAACTGCTCTGCCTGATAATCTTTTTGAAAAACAGCAAAGGCACTTTCTATTTCACCCAATTGTGTATTCTTTAGCAAAGCAAAAGAAAATTCTTTTTTAACATCATTGATGTTATATCGATCCACAATTCTTTTCAACAAAAAGACGTCTTTATAGCTGGCAGTATTTTCAATAATAGCCAGCGTACTATTTTTCGACACAATTGCTTTGTCCTCAACTAAAATTGCTTCAATTCGACCTGATGTTTTCGAAACTATTTTCTCAGGCGGAATATTTGTTGTAATCACAATTTCAGTAGTTACAACATCTGGGTATTTAATAAACCAGGATACAAAAAACAGCATAAAAATAATGATAAATATCAAAACCGTACCCCAACGTATCATCCAATGTGGTACTTTCGTGAGAATGTCCTGAACTTCTTCACTTCTTAATTCAAATGTAATATTTTCAGCCATGATTAATTTCCTAATTGTAATTGATTGCGAACGAGCTCAAAATAATTCCCTTTTTGTTCCACCAATGTGGCATGATTTCCTATTTCGATGATTTTTCCCTTGTCCAAAACCACAATTTGATCTGCATTCATTACTGTACTTAATCGATGTGCAATCACCACAACAGTTTTGTCTTTAAAGAAAATATCCAATTTCCGCATAATTTCTTTTTCATTATTAGCATCTAACGCGGACGTGGCTTCATCAAAAAACAAGATTTCAGGGTTTTTATAAACAGCTCTTGCAATCAGTAATCTTTGTTTCTGCCCAGTGCTCATTCCTAATCCTTCGGTACCAATTTTTGTATTATACCCCAGAGGAAGTCCGCTGATATATTCCTTAATATTAGCTACATCTGCGGCATAAGCTAACCATTCTTTATCTATTTTATTAACACCAATAGCAATATTATTGGCAATCGTATCGCTGAAAATAAATCCTTCCTGCATTACAGCTCCAATATTAGATCGCCAAGCTTTTTGTGAGATGTTTTTCAATTGTGAATTACCAATAGTAACTTCTCCTTTTTCAGGTTCATAAAACTTAAGCAGTAATTTCATTAAAGTAGTTTTTCCGCTTCCGCTGACCCCAACGATTGCTGTTATTTTATTGGCAGGAATTTTCAAAGTCAAATCATCCAACACCGGAAAATCTGATCCAAGGTAGCGATAAGAGACATTCCTGATATTAATATCTGAATCATAAGGTACTTCACTGGTCTGATGTTCTTCTTCTTGTATTTCGTCTTCTTTTTCGTGAATCTCAGACAGTCTCGCCAATGAAATTTTAGCATCTTGAAACTCGCGAACAAACTGGATAAGTTGTGCTATAGGTCCGTTTAAACTTCCAACGATAGAGCTAATAGCCAACATCATTCCAAGTGTAATTGATCCATCAATCACTAATTTTGCCGATAGAAATGTTATGAAAATATTTTTCAATTCATTAATTACAGATGAACCAATAGTTTGGGTTTGTTCTAAAATCAATCCTTTTATTGAAACCCTGAATAATCTTGCCTGAACGTATTCCCAACCCCAGCGTTTTTGTTTTTCGGCATTGTGGAGTTTGATTTCCTGCATTCCATTTATGAGTTCCATTACTTTACTTTGCTCTTGCGAAACCTCGGCAAAGCGCTTGTAATCGATTGCTTCTCGTCGTTTTAGAAATAAAGTAATCCAGCCAAAATACAAAAGACTTCCAGCGAAGAAAACAAAAAAGATCTGTAAGTTAAAATAGGCCAGAACACCACCCAATACAAACATATTTAATACAGAAAACAAAACATTTAATGATGATGTCGTCAGGATTTTCTCTATCCTGTGATGATCATTAATACGCTGCATAATATCTCCGGTCATCCGAACATCAAAAAACGAAATAGGCAGGTTCATTAATTTTATGAAGAAATCTGAAATAAGGGAAATACTTATTCGCGTTGAAAGATGCAGCAATATCCAGCTTCTTATAAGTTCTATACCCGTTTTTCCTGCAAAAAGAAATAATTGAGCGAAAAGAATTAAATAGATAAAGTGGATATTTTGGTTTTGTATTCCAATATCTACAATACTTTGCGTTAAAAAAGGAAAAATAAGCTGAAGTAAGCTCCCCGCTAGCAAGCCTATGCTAAGTTGTATCAAAAAAGACTTGTACCTTAATACATATTGTGATAGCAATGCGAAACCTAATCCTTTGTTTTCTTCTTTATCGAAATCTGATTGAAAAAATTTTGGTGTAGCTTCCAGCATTAATAAAATTCCCTCCTGAGTCGATTCGTCTGCATTATTTCCAATCCAAAATTTAATAAAATCTTGCTTATTATATTGTATTAAACCAAAAGCCGGATCTGAAATATAATAGTTGTCTTTTTTGATTTTATACAATACTACATAATGATCTTTGTTCCAATGCAAAATGCATGGCAAATGAATTTCACTTAGTGTATCTGCATCTGTTTTAATACCTAATGTCCTAAAACCAACAATTTCAGCAGCATCACTTAAAAAAAGTAAATTACTTCCTTCTCGAGTAGTTTCGCTGTAATTTCTTAAATCCTGAATATGAATCGTTTTACCATAGTGTTTTGCAATTATCTTTATGCAAGTTGGCCCACAATCTTTAGCATCGGCTTGTATTAAAAATGGGAATCCATTCATCTTTATTCATTATTTTTCGAAGATCAATAAACCCTCTTTAACTAAAATTAATTTTTAAAAACACTGTATTTAACCTACTGAAATTGTTACATTAGGAATAAAAAATTTATTCGTTAAGACATAAAAACCTACTCCAATCAGTTTCATTATATTCTACGGATAATAGCGCTAAAGCAGCACCAGTTAAACCAGTTAAAAAGGAATTTTTTTCTACTGGAGCTTTATATCTTACTTCATTATACGGATGCGAATAATAAATGGTCTCTTTCAATTTTATAATTTTAGAAATATTCTTAATTAGTTCTTTCTTCCAATAATCTATCTTAAAATCTATAAAATCATTTTCATGATATTTGTTTATTTTATGAAATAAAAATAAAAAGCTACTTATTCCATGACAAAATCCAATATCGAACAAATCATATTCTTCAAAATAATATAGTGAAGAAGTTGACACTGTTGCATGAGCATTTATTTTTATTATTTTTTTAGAATATCGAATCCACTCTTCATTATTCATAACTCTGCCTGCATAACAAAATGCATAAGAAATAGGCAGGTCACCAACACAATAGGCAGGCCTGCTATTAATTAAATTAAGGTGTTTGTTTTTTATACTATAGACATCAGGAAAGAAAGAAGTTCCTTTAACAGCATTTTCTGCATTTTTAAAGGTTTTTATAAGTCCACATATTAAATTTTCTAAATGGGAATTATTAAATTGAAGTTGTTTTAGCCTTACACAAAAAATCAAGACAGCACAAATACCATGTGCTAAACCAAGATCTATGATTTCTAATTCTTCATCATGTTTTACTTTATCGACCCAATAAATCTGACCTTCAATTTCTTTTCTGTTTTCCCATAAAGAATTAACTAATTGATTAATTAGCTTAGAAATTTTTTCTTCTTTAATTTTATCGGCATCCAGAAAATATTGTATTTTACCTATACTTCCGTAAAAAACTTCAAACATATTTTCTTCTACATCATTCATTATAGATTGATATAAATTATCTTCTATTTCTTCCAGAAAAGAGCTGGCATCATCGATAATTTCACATTTTTCCAGATATTTGATGGTTAAAAAAACACTTTCAAAGCCATCAAAAGTTCCTCTTAAATATTCATGATCATTAAAAATGGCTATAAAATTATTTAATAAATAAATACATTTTTTTTTATATAATTGCTCCTTATTTATTTTGTATCTGGCAGCAAAATAAATCAGAACTCCCAAATCATGATTAATTACAGGTCTCAACATATTTTTTGCAGATGCAAATAAGATTTTATCAATTTTCTTAAATAAACTATCCATTTTCTTTAACTAAAGCTTAATTCATTTGTACATTAAAAAACAGGTGCTTGTAAACAAGCACCTGCTAAAACTATTTAGTAACTTTCTTCTTCGTGACGACAACAGCTTCTGTCTCCATTAGAAGCACTACAGCTAAAAATTGATGTAAATCCGCCGTTTACTGTTTTCATTTCTTTTTTGTCTAACACTGAAACTGTTTTTTTGTTTAATTGTAATTTTTTCATGGTAAATAAAATTATATTTATTGCTTACTCTGTTATATAGGATTTTCAGCTGCTTCCTAAAACCTGCGCAGATTTATTCTTTATTAAAATTTAATTATGTTATTGATCCAACTCTTCTGCGGCCGCACGACGACAACAGGCGTGATTATGATCTGAAGCAATGCAACTATAAATTGATGTAAACCCACCATTTACAGTTTTCATTTCTTTCATATCTAATACTGAAATTGTTTTTTTGTTTAACTGCATTTTTTTCATTTTGAAATATTTTATGTTAGCCTACTCTGTTTTTAAAGGATTTTCAGCTTGCTCCCAGTGTTCTGTAATTTATTGAAGAAGGTCATAATTATCCCAAAATGTTTTGTTGTATTGGACTTTTTCAAATAAAGTTTGCTCTTGACGATATATGAATTTGTCAGGCTTGAGTACATTAAAATCATTCCAAAATGAATTGACAACAATTTTAAATGGGTGTGTACGATTATCTTTGTCTATTATGTTACCGTAAATACTGTTTTTCATTTCATTTATATAATAAAGTCCGTTTATTTTTTTTAAATCAGTCTCTGTAATCTCCAAGGTTGATTCTTTTTGAATATAATTTTCCGGCCAGCCCTGAAGCTCAATTATCTTATCAAAACTGCTGTTGTATTTTTTAATTTCCCATTTTTCAATTATTTTCACAATCGCATAATCATCCTTGTTTATGTACAATGTTCCTGAAAAATCACACAAAAAACTTCTGTGGGTATAACTATATTGATTCCGAAGTGTAGAAAAACTGATTACATAAACTCCCTTGTTGTTATAAATTATCTCATCATCTTGTTTAAAAACAAATTTTTTAAACTTTTTCTCATCCAAATATTTACCAAAAATCATAGGGTTACTGCGATAAACATAAAAGAAATCAGAAGTCATACTTTTTGGAGCATAGCCGTCTTTTATATTCCACCGTATTTCCTTTAACTGATAATAACTTCGATTTAACTTATCATAACCAAGTTCATACTGCTTTGCTGTAAAATCAAGGTTTAACTTTGTAGTATCCTGAACTTTAACATTAATATTTGAATTCAATTGTGAATTAAAGTCATTTAAAGGATAATTACCTTTTTTATTTATAATTGCCTTTTTTATAATACTGTAAGGATATTTTCTTCCTCGAATAATAACTTCGTTTAAGGCAATGCTTTTTTCTTCACTTTGTTTTTGACTATCTACAACCGGTATACCATTATCACTCTTTACAACACTATTATTAGTTATATACAACTCATCTTCAGCACCTCCAACCAAAGTAGATCGGTTTACTTTATTAAAATAAAAATAGCCGTCATGAATTGAATTTAATGTTGCATAAACAAAAACCTCAGGAGAAAATAACCTGTTTAACTGTGGTTTTCCCATTTCCTCTTGTTTTGATGAAATAAACATATGAGGAATGTTTTTGCTTCTTAAATAATATTCAAAAGACTTATCATCTATTAAAGTTTTATTCCATTTTCCTCCCAAAAAGATAGAGTCGTATACAGTTACCGCCGCTAAACTATATACCCTTTCCTTTAACGCTTTTTTTATATAAGTCCCCATAGGAACAAAATCTTTGAGAACGTAAGTTGTTACAGAAGACATATTATTGACAAAATGTTGATTTGCCCCCCAGCAAATTATCTTATCATCCGGATGCTCTTTAATGTATTCCAAAAGATTATCAGCCATCTGTTTATCTCTCCTGTTATCATCAGAAGTTGTATTAAAGGGACTTAAAATTTGTGTTTTTTTTGAATAACAATTTTCTCCCAATACCAGCAAACTCTTTATTATTTGCGCCCAATAAAAATTTGTTTCTGTTTTTGGCTTTTTGGCAATTGCTTTTAGTAAATTTTCAAAAGATGATTTATACTGGCTGTACGTGATATCATTTTCATCAAAAACAAAAGAGTAATTGATTGATTCAATCAGTAATTCTAAATCTCCTCTATCTAATTTAAATTCTAATTGATTGTTGTTACAATAATCAGACAAATCAATAAATAAGTTTTCGTCTCCATATTTTCCTGTAATTTGACTATCAAAACCAAACAATTTTAAATTTGATTTGTTTGTATCATAAAACTGAACAAAACTTTGAAACTCTTTCTTATCGGACCAGATGGGAAATAAAGAATTTTTAAAAGCCAATGATACGTTGGTTCCTTTATTAATTTCATCCTGGGCTTTCCAAACATCATAAACTCCAGATTCAAATGCGATGGTATTAAAACCGAGTTCCTTGTGCAAGTATTGAATGATCTTCGTTTTCATCTCAAAAACATTTCCATCATAATGTGTTTTCTCTCCCAACATTAGCACTTGTACACCTCTTAATTCCTCCTTTAAAAAAGAAAAATCGTCATTTGAAGGATTTTCAGGCAAATTCAAAATTTTCGGATTGAAATTTTGCGCATTACCAACAAAATAAAAAATATTCAAAATTGTTATTAAAAATATTCTTCTCATTTTTAGATTTGTATGAGATTTTTTTGTTCTTCTTTTGTTGAAGAATATTTAATTCTCGCTATTTTACTATAATAATATTCATATAATAAGTCGTATAAAACCCATTCATTTTTACGTTGTTTGGATTTAAAAAGTCGGTTGCAATGCATGTGTATGTAACTCGCCAGAAAATTTTCTATTACTACGGATTTATCCAAAATATCAACTTTCATTTTTTTGAGTATTATGGCAAAATACTCCTTACTTTCTTCTCCAAATACTTTGATTAAAGCGTCTAATTGTGGATTTTCATCATTAAAAACAGCTTCTATTTTATATTTGTTATCCCTGTATTTTTTACTTAATTGCTTCCTTATTTCTTTGTCGATACCAAATTCATTTCCAAAATTTGTCTTTAGAGATTCCAGTAATTCTTTTTTTTGCCCCAAACTATAACCGCAGCTTTCTAAAAAAGCATCTATTGCTTTCATACCATAAAGCCATCTCTTTTCCTGACTGTCTTCTGCCAGCAGTATTACTTTTAATATGAGCTGACTGTTTATAAAAAATAATGACTCAAATTCTTCAATAGTATAAAATCCGTATCGCTCTAATTCTCTTTTATAGGTATTAATTGTAATGTCTGATATTGACCTTTGATTTAAATAAGGCATAACCAAATCATAAAGCTTTGAAATAATTTTGCTTGTATCTTTAGTGTCACACAGATGAAATCGCACTCTTAAATGGAAGCCATTTTCATCACTATACCGTATGTAAAACCATTTATCTATAATACCTTCCTCAATCAGGGTTTGTGTTAGTGGCAAGAGTGTAAAAATCAAAAACTTATCAGAGGTTTCGGGTCCCAAGTATATATTGTAATATAACCATTCACTTCCGGCTATAAACGATCGTACTGGTTTATTTACGCTGTTTTTCATAACATTTCTTTATAGAATGAAAGAATAAATTCATTTTCTATCGCTTTTTCATCCTTATTTATAAGTGCTTTGTTTTCATTAAATAAGTACTCTTTCAGAATTAATGATTCTTTGTTTTTAATTACAGACAAAAACATTTTACAACTTAATTCATTTTTAAAATCAATAAACAAATTATTGTCAAAATCAATTATCTGAACTCTTTCGGGAATAGTTTTACTCTCTCTCCAGTTGATTAATTGTTCCATTGTTTTTAACTTCAAAAGCTCTTCTTTTTTGAATCCCCAGGTTGCTAATGAAAAAATAATATTCTTATACATTACCCTTGGCAAATGAGGCTCATTTATTAAAATATCCCCCCAGTCAAATCCAAAATGAGCTCTGGAATTTTGAGATTGTATTTCAGCTAAAAAACTATATATAGGCAACGGGTCTGCATTAAAATTATGGGCATTGGACAAAACTGGAATAACTTCTTTATTTTTCGTCTTCGATCTTAGTACAATACGTCCGTTTCTTAAAGAAACCATAAGGTCTGAGATTGGTAATTGTCTATCTCGTGGGAGTGCACTTTTAGCCAGATAAGGAATTTCATAATTCCTTAAATTAGACCTGGATAACACATTTCCAACTCTCGCTTGAGGCAGGTGCACAATTTCGGCAAAAATTGTATTTTCAGAATTTTCCTTAACCAATATTTCTTCTATAAAATTGTATATATCTGTATCAACATGGCTAAACCTGCTTAATAAATTGGCAGCTGTAGTGCCTCCAAAATTTGACATGTAGATCAATGGTTTAATTTCATCTGTTTCAAAAATTTTAATTACAGACGAAAAAGTATTGGGCACTTCATCCCAACTTTCTTTAAAACCAACAAAATCTTCTTCTTTTAATTCGATTGTTTTTCCTTTATTATCAAGACCTGATACTATTTTATTCAATAAAAGTTTACTCAATTTTGTATTGGAAACCTTTTTTACTGAGTTACCTTTTTTTCTTGCCTCCGAAATCTTTATTGATATGTCATCTACAAGTTCTGAAATACTAAAGGCATCCGAATTTTCATGCTCTTCTCCAAATCCAATTCCTGTTTCGACATCTAATGCCAATGCTAAAGGCACCTCTTCATCTTCAAATCTTTTATGAAAGTTCTTTTTAAAATGGTCCAATTTCTTATTTTCTAAATTGGAAGACATTTTATTTAATATCTTCAATCCCTCTTTAACATCTTCAATAATAGAAGAATCAAGACTATTTTCTTTAAAAGTCACATTAAGATCTGTTTGAAAAAGATATTTTTTATTTACTTCAATATCTAAGGAAGAACCTATTTCTTCTATCTGACTATACAACAATAAGTTATCTCCTTTTTTATTAGTATCTAATACTTCTAATTTATCCTTAATTTTGTTAAATTTGCTTACAATTGTTTTTGATTTCACTTCTCTTCTTAATACTTCAAAATAATCTCTACCCGTAACTGTGGGAGAAATCGAACTAATTAATATCTGACTGTCTATTAATTCATGTACAAAGTCTGTCGCAGCATCTAATGAAATATCTGGCTCGATTATAAAAGATGCTAACTCACTAATCGTTATGCCATTTTCTGATTTTTTAAGTATTTCATCAACAAAATCACTGGCATCAATAGACATTAAAAAATGTTTTCTATTTGTCTCGACATATTGATATTCAACATATCTCATTTCATTTCCTATAATATATAAACTAGTATTTGGAAAATATAAAAGTTCATTTCTGATTTCTTTATCTGATTCTAATTTTTGAGAAAGAGCACATAAATAATTCATATCCAAACGAGTAACCCTTTTATAGTCAACAGAATTATTTAAAACTATATTTGTTTCATTTTCAATTTTACCAACTGAACAGCCACTAAATAATCCAAATGGTGTACAACGCGTTCCCATTCGTAGCAAATATTTTAATAAAGAAAACACTAACTTTTCATCAGTATCGTAATGATCTCTTTGCAAATATTTCAGCATTTCCTGATGTAGTTCTGGTGATGCCAAATAAATAGCTTCAGAAACTGATGGATTAGTACAAAGTTCTCTTACCTTCTTTACATTTAAATCGTTTACCTCATTAAAAGTTAGATAGGGCGTTCTCAATATGTATTTAGGAAATGGTATGTAATTGATCTCTTTATTCACTTTTATTTTGAAATATTCTATTTAATTAATAATTATCTGATAAAACAATAAAATCCTTTTCAATAACGACTCTGTAAATCCATAATCTCAAATTCACTATTAATGAAAAATTTCTTGTTATAAAAAAGTTTCATTTTTCCTGAAGTCAAAACTATAGAATGATGAAATGTTGCACAAACTATGTCCATCGGAATTCAGGAATTTCGATAGGGAATTCTGGAATTCTGGATATTAAAAAATACAAAACACTTATTATCAATAAATTAAAGTACACATAATTTATTCATTTTTGGATCATTCCAGCATACATATCCATTATTTTTGTGACAAACCCTCTTACATGTTTAATCTCAAATATATACTCACAGTATTTTTAGTCTTATTTTCTGCTTTTTTATTGGCTCAGCCAAACAAAACAATCAGCACTTATATTAATAAAGTTTATTATAGCAGCCTTAGTATCTTAAGAATTAGCAATAGTAATGAAGCCCCCATATTATATCAGGAATGTTAGAGAACCATTATATTGCTCGCAAATAGTGTATGTGTGAATTATTGAATTTCGATATTGAACTCTTGAATTTTGCATCACATAAAAAAAATAAAACACTAATAATCAGTATTTTATAGCCTAATAAAAATATACATGTTAATTGTGTGAATTCGTACATATACCCTATTTTTGTACTAAACCTACAGCTATGACTTTGTTGAAATTTCTTAAAATCTCCTTATTATTACTATTCCCATTTTTTTTATCAGCTCAAGAATCAAAACAAAAACTTATGAAATTATCTTTTGATGAATTACATAAACTTTATTTTGATAATGAGAATAATATAAATAAACAAATTTTATATAAGGACGCCTACATGGCAAAGGCTTACAAAGAAAATAATACTATTAGAAAAGCGCGTGGTAATTATCTAACTGCCCTACTGTTTTATAACTCAGATATGAATAAAGCAATTCAATATCTTGATACTGTTATAAAATACTCGACAGGTACAAATGACAGATCTTTTCCTGTCGCTGCATATTGTGAAAAAGCTGATTTTCTTAAAAGACAATTTAAGTTTGAAGAAGCCATGATTAATTATAAGCTGGCTGAAAAAATAGCACTTCAAACAAACATAAATTATTATTATGTAGTAAGAGGTTATATTGCAGTCACCAAATCTGAAGATCTTGGAGATTATAAAGAAGCACTGGATATATATAAAGAATGCTTTCGTTTTTACAGAACCAAAGATTACAGATCAAAAAAATATGCAAAAAACTTTCAATACGTCATTTTTGGAATGGCTAACTGTTATAGATCATTAAAAAATATTGATTCAACTACCTATTATAATAAATTAGGATTACGGGAAACAAAACTGACTAACGATATGGATTTGCATTATTCATTTGTTTTAAATGAAGGGGCAAATCAAGTTTTAAGAAAAAATTATAATGCAGCTCTGGATAGTATTTATAAAGCTTTGCCTAAAATAAAAGAGTACAGTTATATGGGAAATACTCTGGCTTGTTATTTTTATTTAGGAAAAGCTTACGATGGATTAGGGCAAAAAGAAAATGCTGTAAAAAATTACCTGAAAGTTGATTCTATTTATTCTAAAACAAAGGAAATAACAACAGAATTTATGGATGGTTATCCTTACTTGATTCATTATTATAAAAATATAGGGAACAAAGAAAATCAGCTTAAATATATTTCAAAAAATATGGCTATTGATAGTGTCCTGCAAAAGAAATATAGAAATTTAAACACTTTTTTAAGAAATGAATACGATATTCCACATTTAATGTCGGAAAAAGAAAATCTCATTAAATCATTAAAAGAAGATAAAGTAAAATCGTTTTGGGGAAATGGCATATTAGTTTTAGGAATAATTACAGTATCGGCATTTGGGTTTTATCAATTTCGACATAAAAAAAAGTATCGTTCCCGATTTGAAAAAATAATGCAGGAAACTGCAGGCAAAGATTTTCAGGAAAAACGAAATGAAAGCACAAAGAATAACAAAACTAACATTTATAAAACCGATGATATAGGAATTGGTGAAGAATTGATCGAACAAATTTTAAAAAAATTAAATTCTTTTGAGAAGGAAAAAGGCTTTTTGAAACCTAATATTACCGTACAATCTTTATCAATTGTTTTTGAAACCAATACTAAATATTTATCTAAAATAGTAAACAGCTACAGAAATAAATCTTTTATCCAATACATAAATGACTTACGTATAGATTATGCGTTGGAAAATTTAAAAAAGGATTCTAAATTGAGAAAATATACAATTCAGGCACTTGCTGTAGAGTTTGGATTTAATAGTGCTGAGTCTTTTTCTTCAGCTTTTTATAAAAAATCAGGTATAAAACCTGCTTATTTCATCAAACAGCTCGAAGATTCCATTAAAAATAAACAACTGTAAAACAAACATATACAATGTTTTTAGTATCGAAATTCCTGAATTTCGACAAATTGAAATTACAATTATAATATTTTTTAAAACCAACATTTATATTTGCCTAAATCCTTAAAATTAAAAACATGAAATTATTTAAATCTGAGAAAGAAATAAAAAAATTTGATCTGGAAAAAATGGAAGTTGCTAAATTTGAAAACCTGCATTTAATTAAAGGGGGAAGCGAGGGTGCTCCAATTGACCCTAAGAATAAATCAACTGGAACTTGCGAAGAAGATCAATAAGAAACAACTACTAATCTTACTTAATGTTCTTATTGCCTAATTTTAAGGCAATAAGAACAAATCAACTATTTTAAGAATCACAAAGCTTTACATCGTGAAGATGAATCCTTTTTTATTCCTTAAACTATTTCTAAAATAGCAATAAAATTATTTTAGCATATTTCTACTTCTATTTTTTATAGCCTGCAAATAATATTGAAGTTATAATACCAAATACAAACAATAAGAAAGTTCCATTTATTATCAAAATCCGGTAAGGTTTTAAACGTTTTAAATGTAATGAAGCTTGCTTAAAGAATAAGTCAAAACAAGAAATAATGTCGGATTATAAAATTAAATATTTTTCAGAATACGTCCTAAGAACGCCGTTATTGCCATTATCTGCTTATTTTAATATAATTAAAAATTATTCCTCTGAAAAGTCCACAGCATTCTATAAAAATCCTGTGATAAAAGAAGCTTTTAATTTAGCTTCGCCAGATTTAAAAAAACAATTGGATAAATGGGCTTTAGAGACTTCTTCTTTATCTAACGAAAAAAAAGAATCTCTGGAACTTACCTTTTTAAAATATGTAGCAAGAATGTCTTCCCGCTGTACACCATTTGGTTTATTCGCCGGATGCTCTGTAGGAAAACTGGATTCTGAAACTAATATTACGGTAGCATCTATTGATAAACATGAGCGATTTACACAATTTGATATGCAGTATTGGATTGCCATGCTTCAGAATATTGCAAAAAGAGACGAAGCCGCACTTCATTTAAAATATTTCCCCAACTCTTCTATTTACGAAATAGGCGATTTTTATCGATTTATTGAATACAAATATGTACATGCAAAACGTGAACATCGAATTTCGGCATTACTAAAATCTTACTTATTAGAGGAAATAGTACTTAAGGCAAAATCAGGAATCACTATAAATGAAATGATTTCATTTATAGCCGATGATGATTCTGAAAAACAACAAGCAAAAGACTTTGTTTTTAAACTAATTGATTTTCAGTTCTTAATTAGTGAATTAGATGCCGTTTTAACCGGAAATGATGAATGGAAAAGAATTATTGACATTTTTACTTCTATTACTTCTTTTAATAAAGAAACAGAATTATTTAAAAGTCTAAACAAGCAACTTTCTGATTTAGATCTTGCCTTATCTCCTGCAGAAGAACTTTACAAAGAAATCAAAAATACTATCAGGGAAACCGGAACAGATTATGAAGAAAAGTATCTTTTTCAAACTGACTTAAATATCACGACTTTAAAAAATAATCTAAATAAAAAGATTCCTCAAGAAGTGTTGCGGGCAATTCAATTTTTGAATGGTTTTCAGAGAAATAAAAAAAATAAAAATCTGGAGAATTTTAAAAAAACTTTTATTCAAAGATATGAATCTAAAGAACTTCCTTTAAACATTGTATTAGATAGCGAAACAGGAATAGGCTACTTGCAAAATCATGAAATGAATGACACTCATGAAATACTAGAAAAATTTTCTTTTAAGCCGAAACAAGTGAAAGAAAAAAATCAAGTCTGGAATTCTGTTGATTTTATTTTGCAGAAAAAACTCCATCATTGTATTTTTAAAAGAGAAAAAAACATAACATTATCTGAAAAAGATTTCCCTGACTTTGATGTTAACTTTAAGAATGCTCCGGTGACTTTCTCAGTAATTATTGAGCTATTTAATGAAGAGCAAATTGCCTTAACAGCAATTGGAAATGTAAGTGCCGCAAAATTATTAGGTCGTTTCTGCAATGGTAATAGCCAAATATATAGTCTTACAAAAAAAATTACTCAAAAAGAAGATGAATATCATCACAATAAAATTTTAGCTGAAATTGTACACATTCCGGAGGCACGAACCGGAAATATATTAAAAAGGCCAGTTCTTCGAAAACATGAAATTAGCTATTTATGCAAGCCTGGTGTTGTTCTGGAAGATAATTTAGATTTAGAAGATTTATATATATCTGTTAAATCAAATAGAGTAATTTTAAGATCTAAAAAATACAATAAAGAAATAATACCTTGTTTATCAAATGCTCATAATTTTTCTTCAGACGGTTCTCTTCCTATTTATCATTTTTTATGTGACCTTCACTTACAGGACACTAAACTAATTCATTGTTTTAATTGGGGGATTTTGGAGTCTCAATATGACTTCTTTCCAAGAGTTATGTATAATGACGTTATACTTTCAAAAGCAAAATGGAGAGTCAAAAAGATTGAAATTAGGCGTTTTTACACTATGGATCAAATTTATAAAACAGAAGAATTTTTAAAATGGAGATTAGAACGAAATATTCCACGATTTACAAATTGGATTGATTCTGACAATACTTTATTATTTGATTTTGAATCGCCAATCTGTATCGAATTATTCCTAAAATCGCTTAAACAAAAAGAAGAATTTTTTCTTGAAGAATTTTTGTTTACAGAAAAATCAATTGTAGAAAACAGTAGAGGAGACTATTTTTCAAACCAGATTATATTATCCTATTACAAAGAAAAAGCGTAAAAAAATGCAAAGAGATTTTTGCCTGGGCAGTGAATGGCTATATTATAAAATTTACACGGGTGTAAAAACATCTGATTATATTTTATTAAAAAAATTACAGCCCATTATTTCAAATCTTCAAAATAAAAAAATCATACAGAAATGGTTTTTCATTCGTTATAAAGATACTGAAGAGCATATTCGTATTCGGTTTTTAGTTAAAGATACTAAACATTTAGCTGCTGTCATCCAGGCTTTTTATCCTCTTTTTGAAGAGCTTTTAGAACAAAATTTAGTTTGGAAAATTCAAACGGATACTTACAAAAGAGAATTAGAACGTTATGGTGAAAAAACGATTACAGAATCAGAGTTTATTTTCTGGAAAGACAGCAAAATGATTTTGCAATATCTCGAACTTAAATCTTCTTTCCTACTGCAGGAATTACCGCTCTTGTTTAGCTTTTATGCAATTGATACTTTTTTAGATTTGTTTCAATTATCCAATAACGATAAATTACTATTATTAAACGAATTACAAATTTCTTTCAATACAGAATTTGAAACAGACAAAGAACAAAGAAAAGTAATAGACAAAAATTACAGGTTATTAGAACCACAAATACAATCAATTCTAAATGGCACTTATAATAATGATTTGAATGAAATTTTTAAAATCGTCGATTATAAATCAAGCGAAATACAAGAAACAATTTTAACTATCCGCAATAAAATTGAAATTTCACTACACTCCTTCTTATCGAGTCATATACATATGATGATTAACCGTCAATATACTTCCAAGCAAAGAATGTATGAATTGATCATTTATAGCCATTTATATAAATATTATAAAACTTTAAATTATAGTCGTTCCACTTTAGTTAGTGATGTATAAATCCCAAATTAAATTTATTAGACTTTTCAATTTTTATCTACACTAAAACAAAAATCTTCAGAAAAACCAAACCTTTTCTTACGTAACAAAATCAATTCTTACTCATAATTCTGCTATATGGCGAACTTGAATATTAAATAAATAGGTTTTCTTAATAAACTGAGTTTATATTAGTAAATGTTTTTATAAATTTGCGATCTTATATTAAAACCCATTATTTTTAATACAAAATTGTGACTTTCATAATACCGCAATTACGTTAAAGTCTTTAATTCAAAATAATTAAATCCAATGTTTAAGAAAAACAAATCCCAATTTTTATTTTTTATTCTTTTAAGTTTCTTTTTTTCCATTAATTCCTTTTCTCAAAAAAATCTTTATGCCGGAATTGAAATCGGACGAAGAGCAATAAAAACTTCCGTTCTGGATGTAGATAATATCAAAAAAGCTGATTATAAGATTCTTTACTTCTCGAATGAGAGGATTAGTCTTGCTGATCATGTTACTGCAACTGGCGAATTTCCTCAGGAGGACATTGAAAAAATCAGCAGTATAATTGCCGAACAATTGAAGAAGATAAGAGAAGAATTTAAAATTACCGAAGGAAATATATTTATAGTTGCTGCCCCTGTCTTTACATCTGCCCGCAACATTGATATTTTGAGAAATAAAATTACTACGCTAACCAACAAAAGTTTTGATATAATTAATGTTGATGAAGAAGCAAAAATATTAGTAAAAGGCGCTATACCACCTGTTGATTATGCTAATGCTTTACTGCTTGATATTGGTGCTCAAACTACAAAGGGCGGATATATTGATGAGCTTAAAGATAACAGATTAGAGTTTATACCTTTAGAACTTGATTTTGGTACAATGACTCTTACTGATGCTGTCAAAAAAACGGTTCTAAATCAAAGCCAGGTTAATGATATGTCAACGTATCAGGAAAAATCTTTTGAATTTAACTCGGTTCTGCGTAAGAAAATAAAAGAAATGCTGGATGCAAATCCTCTTTTATTAAAGAAAGAAAAAATCTATTTATCAGGAGGAGCAGTTTGGGCATTTGCAACTTTGTACTTTAATGAAAACGTTAAAGATCATTACATTTCTTTCAACTTAGATGACGTTATTAATTACGATGCCATTTTGAAAAATAATTTTAATAAATATACCAGTCTTTCTAAAACTGATAAAGAGGCAGCCAGAGTTTTAAATACCTATGATCAGAAATACCTGATCTCAGCAAATAATATACTATCGAACTTTCTGGAAAGCATTCCAAATGTAACGTCAAAGAAAATATACTTTGTAAAAGACGGACAAGTAACCTGGCTAATGTCATACATCGCAGATCGTTCTAAAAAAGTAAATACTAATTTTTAAGACATTACTTTTTTAGGTCAGCACAAAACAGCTTCAGAGAAATCTGAAGCTGTTTTATTTTACAACTTTAGTAAAATTATATCTTCACTTTATCACATTCAAATAATCACATAAAACACCTTGTAAAGAAAATTGTCAAAATCACACTTTTTTTAAACAAATGTTAAAAGAAAATATTTTTTCTAATCCTTGTTTGACTAAAAAAATATACTTTTATCCGCTTAAAATAACTAACTGTTTTATATGGGGAAACTTTACTTTTTACAACTATCCTTTTTTTTAATATTTACTTCTTCGATTTATAGTTTTAACTACAAAGAAAAAAGTAACCCTATTCCGATAACTTCTGCAAATTTTGATTTACCGCCTAGTGTAGACTTTAATTTTACCAATGATGGTTCCTGTTCCGGAACTCCTGTCACATTTAATCCTGTTATAACCGGTACCGGACCTTTTAAATACAGTTGGAATTTTGGAGACGGAACAACTTCTGCAAACAGTAATCCAAGTCATACTTTTACCGCTCTTGGATGTGGAACGAGAAACTTTACAGTTACACTAACCGTAACTGATGCTAATGGAGATGTTAGCTCTAAAACGTTAACTGTTAATGTAAAAGAAAAACCGGATTTAAAATTTGGAAACGCAAATAATCCAGCATCACTTAAGCCTTTTGAAAGATGTGGAGACAATAACTCCAATCCAAAATATAGCATTACTGTGGGCAATAGTTCTGCCTCTGTAGCTTGTATTACTTCTTATAATGTTGATTGGGGTGATGGAAATTCAGAAACAAATGTCACTTTTCCTAAAACACATGAGTACCAAAAATTAGGTTCTTTTAATATGGTTATAACCGGAATTGGAACTAATTCCTGCAGTAATTCTATTACTTACGTTGTTAAAAATTCAAACAACCCAATTGGAGCTTTAATTGCTCCGGGAAATACCACCAATTTATGTATTCCTGTAGATCCTATGCCATTTGCAATTGGTTCCTGGGGACTTAATCCATCAGATACTGAATATTATGTCAATTTTGGTGATGGCTCAGGAGTAGAAAAATATACACAAGCGCAATTAGAAAATTCTATTTATTATAATGCTGCAAACCCTTCAGCGTCTCAAAATTTTCCTGTGCCACATAAATATACAAGAGCCAATTGTGCCAGTTACGGAAGCACTGTTAATTTAACTATAACAACATCATGCGGAAGCACTTACCTTACAGCTGGTCCCATCATTATATTAGATGTACCGGTAATTAGTTTTAACGTACCACCTATTGCCTGTGTTAATTCTGCTGTTTATTTTAGTAATTCAACCTATGCAGGTTATACTAATGGCTGTAGTACTACCAATGTCTATACCTGGGATTTTGGCGATGGAACAACTTCCAGAGAGGTTAGTCCATATCATGCTTATTCAACGCCTGGAACTTATAAAGTTACTCTGAAAGCGACAACTCCATGTGGTGTCGGATTGGATGTTCCTCCTCAATATATATGCGTAGAACCTGTATTACAGCCAAAATTTACTTATGCAAATGCCTGTGCTTCGGAAGGAGTTCAAATGACGAATCTTACGGACACCAATTTAAGCTGTGGAGCCTCAAGTTATTATTGGGAAGTTACCAATTATTATGAAGGCTTTTGCGGAAAAGCAACTTCTGCACAATGGTATTTTGCAAATGGAACAAATGCCTACTCAAAAGATCCCGTTATTATTTTTGCAAATCCGGGAACATATACAGTTCAATTAAGATCAATTAATTCTTGCGGAATATATAATTACGCATATGAGTCTATTCAGGTAAAAAAGAAACCGGTTATTTCTTTAAAACCAATTTCAGATTTTTGTAAATCGGCAACTATTTATCCTGTTGGAACGGTAGAAGAAACCTGTTCGCCAAGTTCTGAAATTACTTATGAGTGGAGCTTCCCCGGAGGTACACCTTCCACTTCTACTTCGCTTAATCCAGGAGCAATTAATTATACCACAACGGGTAATTATGTGGCTACCTTTAGTGTAACAAATAGTTGTGGTACTACATCGGTATCAAGAAATTTTTCTGTAGATATGGTTCTTTCTCCTGTTATTACACCAAAAACAGCAAAAATATGTAGTGGAAATTCTTTTCAGATTACACCTTTTAGTAACGGAACAGATAGTGTTCCGGCAGGAACAACTTATATCTGGTCAACTCCTGTAGTTTCTCCTCCGGGAGCAATTAGCGGTGCTTTTGCACAATCCAGCCCAAGAAACACCATTAGTCAGACTTTAGTAAACAATACTGCCAGTCCTGCAACAGTAACATATACAGTATCACCTATATCTACTTTATGTCCGGGACCAGATTTCACAATTACAGTAACCGTAGAGCCAACAATAAAAGTAACTCAATCTATAAAAAACGGCACTTGTTATGGTTCTGCTGATGGAGCTATTAGCTTAATAGTAAGCGGAGGAACACCCTTTACAACCGGAAAACCATACATAATATCATGGACAAGTTCTAACGGATTTACAAGTTCAGATCAGGATATTTCTAATCTAAAAACAGGTCAGTATTATTTATCCATTAGAGATAATGGTGGATGTCCTTATAATACGTCCTATTATGTTTCTGAACCTGGGGAATTTAGAATTGCAAGTCAGGGTAAAAATGACATCACTTGTTTTGGGGCAAATAACGGAACAATAACGACTAATGTTACAGGCGGAACACCTCCTTACAACTTTGTATGGACAAAAGATGGTGCTCCGTATACTGCTAATTCAGGTAATCTGACTAATTTACAAAAGGGAGTTTATCAGGTAACAGTAACTGAAACCAACAATTGTAATGTATTAACAGGAACTAGTTTTACCATTATCGAACCACCGTTATTGAAAGTAAAATGGGATAGTCAGGTTGATGTTTTATGTTATGGATATAATACAGGTGAAGTGAATGTGAGCACAACTGGAGGAAGATTGGGCTATAGATACAACTGGAGGGGTCCAAATGGCTTTACAAGTAATCTTCAAAATTTAAAAAACCTTTACGCAGGAACTTATAATTTAACTGTCACCGATAATTCAGGCTGTACCGATGTTCTTACCGTGACAATACTTCAAAATCCTGAAATTAAGTTAGATTACACTGTAACTCATTTAACTTGTTATAACGTTAAAGACGGAGCTATAAAAATTAATAACATTACTGGCGGAGTTCCTTTTGCAACCGGAGACCCGTATATTATAAAGTGGAGTAATTTAGGAACCGGAATGGAACAGCCTAATTTATCGGCAGGAACATATACCATTACAATTACAGATGCATTAGGTTGTCCGAAACAATTTCCGATATTGGTTAACGATGCTCCTGTTTTTAAAATTGATCCTGACTTTAAGAATATTTCGTGTCATGGTGCAAATGATGCCCACATCAGATTAAATCTTGTTGGAGGTCAGGCGCCTGTTAAATTAGAATGGAGCGATGGATCAACTGCAGGAATTGAGCGAAATAACCTTGGTGAAGGAACTTATAAAGTAAAAATTACCGATGCAAAATCGTGCGTAATAGAACAGGAATTTATTGTAGTTGATCCGCTTGAACTAATTATAAGAGGTATTGTTTCTAATCCGCTTGATTGTTTTAAAGCCAATACTGGTGTTATTGATTTGGTTGTTACAGGCGGTACTGCTCCTTATACCTATGTGTGGTCAAATGGAGCACGAACAGAAGATTTAAGCGAACTAACGCCCGACAACTATACGGTCACAGTAACAGATTCAAGAGGCTGTAAAAAATCAGATACTTTTAAGATTATCCGATTTGAACAGCTTACGCCAACAATTGAAGTTTTGACCGATTTTAATTGTGATACCAGACATGTAGATCAAACCTTTATAGGACATGTTAAAGGAGGTGTCCCCCCTTATACCTTAAAATGGTCAGACGGAGTGGTTTCCGGTACAAATGGCGAGATCATGAAAACCGAAAATAATGGATTAATTAGATTTAGTGTCACAGATAGTTTTGGCTGTTATGCCTATTTTGATTACAATGTTACAAGACCTGTTTTAGGAATACCTAATTTCTCCACAAGTTCTTATGGCAAAGATGTTTATGATTTATATGCTATTTATGATCCGGTTTTATTTACCAATTTAGCGACAGGTGATTTTACGCATGTCTCATGGGATTTTGGTGATGGTAATTTTTCAGATGATGAAAATCCTAAACATATTTATACAAGAGAGGGAACTTATACCATTACGCAATTAGTGAGTTATCCTTTTGGATGTAAATACACTTATAGCAGTACATTAACTATTGAAAAAGGATATAAATTGGCAATGCCGAATGCTTTTACACCAAACAATGATGGATTCAACGATACATTTGCGCCGGTATTTCTTGGTTTAGTAAACATTACTCTGGACGTTTATGATACTTGGGGAAGCGCAGTATATTCTGAAACAGGAACAAACATCCGTGGCTGGAACGGTAAAGTAAAAGATCTTGATGCAGAAAATGGTAACTACTATTTTAAACTTACTGCAAAAACTTTTTACAACCATACCGTAACCGAAAAAGGAGCATTCACATTAATTAAATAAAAGCAACAGACAAACAAATGAGATTAAAATTACTATTTATTATAAGTATGACATGTTTTTTTTTTTCTGAGATAAGAGCACAAGATCCAATTTTTACACAATACTTTTTAATTCCCGAAACATTAAATCCGGGATTCTCCGGTTTTATGGAAACCACTTATACCGGAATTATACATCGCGAACAATGGCCGGATCTGGATCTGAAAGTTGATACCGATTATGCTTTTGTCAATACATGGCTTGAAAGTATTGATAGCGGAATTGGAGTAAGCGTTTTAAACCAAAGAGAAAATTTAACCAGTTATAATTTTACTCAAGTAAATGCTAATTATGCTTACAGAGTGAGAATTAACGACGATTGGTATTTTCGTCCGGCAATTGAAGCCGGTTTCGGAATAAAATCATTCGCTTTTCAGAATTTATTGTTAGAAGATCAGATTAACATCAACACGGGACAGAACCAGTCAACAAATGATCCGTTTATCAAAAATACAAATGACAAAATCACCTTTTTTGATATGTCCGCCGGAATGGTTTTTAATACTGATGATCTTTGGATTGGTCTTTCGATGAAACACCTTAACAAACCTAATATTGCGCTAAGCAACAACGGAAACACACCTTTAAATACCTTTTTCTCTTTGAGCGCGGGCTATGAATTTTTGCTGGCAAATTATATAGACGTTCTGTTTTTGCCGTATGAAACTAAAATGTTTGTGACTTCAAATTACATGCAGCAAGGCCGTTACAACCGTTTTGATCTGGGTACTTCTATCCTGTTCGAAAAAATGTTTTTTGGAGCAACAGCTGTTACCAATCCTGCAAAAAATGGCATTGGCGGCAATTTGATAACATCTGTAAATTTCTTTACAGGTTTGCAATATGAGCATTTAAAATTAGGCGTTTCATATGACTTAAACACTTCAAATATTGGAAAAACAGGTGGTGTTTACGAACTTCTGCTAACTTATCAATTTAACCTCGATAAGAAATGTTTTGGTTGCCCGAATTATTCCGGAAAGTAAAAAATAATTTCTCAAATATGCATAAAAAAAGACTGTTCGTTTGAACAGTCTTTTTTTTATTTTATAAAGTAAATAGCCTAAGCCATAAACAAAGCATATTTATTATAGTTGAATAATACCAAATCATAAGGCACTAACTTTGGCGCAATCTTTTCTGAAGAAGCATTAAATTTGATTCCGTTATGCTTTCTAAACAAATAGATTTCCTTTAAGCAATTTGATAAACTTTGGTGAATTGATGTTGTAAAAGTTGGCAATTGCTTATCGCCTATCAATAAATCAATTTGATAATTAGAACTACTTTTAGAAAGATTATTTCCAATAATTCTTATCGTAAAAGTGGTCGATTTTCCGTATTGTTCGCCCTGATACTGTACTACCATAATATTAGTATTAAAAGTTTTAAATTAGTTTTTTCTTTATTTCAATTCATTTCCGGCTAAATTCAACTTAAAGTTATGAAAAAAAATTAGCCGATTTACAAACTGACCTTAATATATCAATTTCGCACAAATGTACTATAATTCTATTTTCAAAAAAATCATTGCATAAAAACTTTACTGCATAAAAAAACCGCAACAATTACGGTTTTAATAATTAACTGATAGTAATTTTAATTCATAAGCATTATTCATTTTTGGTTATTATTGTGGTTTCTTTTTCGGTATTTATTTCCAATAAAAACGGATTGCCATTTTCATCAAACATAGTCATGTTTAGGGCATCTAACAAGGCTAAATTTTTAGAAACGGTTCCTTTAAATTTATTATAAGACAAATTGAGTTCTGCTAAATTATACAATTTTCCGAGTCCGTTTGGAATTTCGCCTTCAAAATTATTATCAAATAAACTTAAATTTTGCAAAGCATGGAAATTTATAATTTCAGGCCTTAAAATTCCTGTCAGCTTATTATTATTCAAAAGTAAAACTTTCAATGTCGTGATTTTGTATAACGATTCAGGCAAATCACCTTTAAAATCATTTTCAAACAAAGCTAGAATTTCTAACTGATTTAGTTTTCCAATTTCTACTGGCAATTCTCCCGAAATTTCATTTTTAAAAACTTGCAAATTCTTTAGCTTTTTTAATTCGCAGATAGATTTTGGTAACGATCCGAAAAATTTATTATCAGAAATATCTAAAACTTCAAGATCTTTCAGATTTGAAATTGAGGCCGGCAATTGTCCTTTAATAGTATTCTGATGCAAATCGATTACTTTTAAAGACGCTAAATTAAAAAATTCAGCAGGCAATTCTCCTTGCAGATTATTAGCAGACAAATTAATTGCGGTTACTTTTCCTTCTTCGACCTGAACGCCGTACCATTTTGATACAGAAAGCGATAAATCCCATTTTGTTTTCCATTGCAAACCATTTGTTGCGTGGTACAATTTAATTAAGGCATTTTTCTCTTTTTCTGAAATAGTATCAGCATAAATGTTTAACGAAAAAACAAAAGCTATAAAAAACGGGGCTAAGCTTTTCATAACAAATTTGGGGTTTGTTTTCTGCTGTAAAATTATATTTTTTACAGACATAAAACATGCGATGTCGAAAAAGTGTTAATAAGTAAATAATGACGCTGTTTATTAGTTATTTAAACATTCAAAATCTATTATTTTTTTGATTAAATTTGATCAACTAATTATAAAAACCTCATATTATGGAAATTAACTTTATCGCATTATTACTGGCTGGACTTGTCTCTCTTGTAGTTGGTTTTATTTGGTACAATCCAAAAGTGTTTGGAACAATCTGGATGAGAGAAAACAATTTCACACAAGAACAACTCCGAACAGGAAACATGCTCAAGATCTTTGGGTTAACTTATGTTTTCTCGGTAATGATTACTATGACCCTGATGTCGCTGACTATTCATCAATCCGGAGCCGTTGGAATGGTTGGTGGGCCGCCATTAATAGCAAGCGCGAAACCGTCATTTCAAGCCTTTATGGCCGATTATGGAACGGCGTATCGCACCTTTAAACATGGAGCGCTACATGGTTTTATTTCAGGTTTATTTTTTGCTTTTCCAGTAATTGGCATTAACGGATTGTTCGAAAGAAAATCATGGAAATACATTTTTATTCACGCCGGATACTGGATTGTGACACTGACTTTAATGGGCGGCATTGTTTGTGGATTCGCCTAAAAATATAAAAAACAAAACCCGTTTGATACAGTTCTCAAACGGGTTTTTCTTAATAATAACTTAAACAAGTTCTGTTATTATAAATATTATCTAATTTTGAAGAAATTAGCAACTACTCTTGAATACAACTTATTCTTTTCAAATATATAAAAGCGCGTCATTACTACCTTTAGAATGGAATTCGCTTGCAACTGAAAACATTTTTTTGACGCGGGAATATCTTGAAGTGCTCGAAAAATCTTCTCCGGTAAATATGATTTGCAATTTCATCGGAATTTTTAAAAATGAGAAATTAGTTGGTATTACTTTGACTCAATTTTTATTTACCGAAAAACTGGAATCTTTTGGAGAACGTGACCAATGTTTAAAAACTTCGGTGCGTAATTTTGCCTTCAAAAAGTTTGCTTCACACGTTTTATTTATTGGTAATAATATGCTGACTGGTCAAAATGCATTTTCGTTTGCCGAAAATGTAAATCAGGCAAAAATTATTAAAACACTTCATAAAGCCATTAATGAACTTAAAAAAGAATTTAAATCTATTGGCAAAAAAGTTCATATAACGAGTATTAAAGATTTTACCGAAAAAGAAATTGAACCATTAAAAGCGGAGTTCAAAAACAACTTTACGTTTTCGACCCAGCCTAATATGATTTTTGAAATCCAAAAAAACTGGAAATCAGAACAGGATTATATTGACGCCTTATCAAAAAAATACCGCGATCAATACAAACGTGCTCGCAAAAAAATGGACGGAATCGAAAAAAGAAAAATGCCTTTAGCCGATATCATCAAACATGAAAATAGTATCTACGAGCTTTATTTTCATGTCGCAAAAAATGCACCTTTCAATACTTTTTTCCTTGCCAGAAATCATTTCAGTACTTTTAAAGCAATCATGAAAGAAAAGTTTCTGTTCTATGGTTACTTTTTAGACGGAAAACTTATAGGTTTCAACACTTTAATTAAAAACGGAAACGTAATGGATACTTATTTCTTAGGTTATGACGAAAGTATTCAGCGCGAGAAAATGTTGTACTTAAATATGCTTTACGACATGATTGCCTATTCTATTAATCAGGGTTTTACAGAAATAGTTTTTGCCCGAACTGCACTTGAAATAAAAAGTTCAGTTGGAGCAAAACCATTAAAAATGTATGGATTAATAACCCACAGCAATGCCTTAATCAATAAAAACATCGGGAAATTATTTGATTATTTAGAACCCAAAACCGACTGGAAAGAGCGAAATCCTTATAAAGAAAATTAATTTTTAAGGAACCGCAATTTTCATTTGTTTGTGCAAAATATGAATTTCTAAATCTGTTTGAGCACCGCAATATTCACCGTCAATTTGAAAATTAACCGGATAATCTGTTTTTATAGTCGCTTTATCTGTCGAAATAATCACAACATCATCTGAATCTATTGGCATATTTCCGGTAATAATTTTGCCTAATAATAATATATCCAGACTTTTTAAAATCACCAGTTCAAATTTTCCATCGTTCATAGCACCGTTTGGGTTAATGGTAACGCCAGTTCCGTATTTTTGAGAATTTGCAATCACAATGATTCGCGCCACATGTTCGACTGTTTTTTTATTGGCCGTAATTGTTGCCACAAAAGGAGCTTCAGATTCTACCAAAGTCGTGTAGGCTTGCAATGCATAACCCCAAAATCCGCGTAAATTACTTTTTTCGTAATTTTTAACCAGATCTGCATTGATTCCAATATCGCTTAGATGAATACTTTTTTTGCCGTTGATACAAATCATATCCATTTCGATATAATGATTCAAAAAGGCGATTTTAAGGTTTTCTTCGATAGTTGCAGGCAAACTTAAATCTACAGACAAGCCATTTGCAGATCCCGCAGGCAAAATCCCGATGATAATATCATGATTTTCCATCGCTTCGGCAACCATTTTTATAGTTCCGTCGCCGCCGGCCACAATAATTCGTTCCGGTTTATATTGATTATAAAGTGATTGTATTTGTTTTAAATCACTGTTTCCTGTAGTTTCATAAACTTCAAGATCAAAATGATTTGTAGTCGCAAACTCCTGTACGGCTTCAATTAAATCTGTTTTATCCAGATCACCCGAAATTGGGTTTACAACAAAAATGATATTCTTTTTCAAAATTTTATTTTTTAAACCGATTAAAATAATTAATTTACACTATATATAAAAATACGCAATTAATGAAACCAATCCTACAATTATATCGTGGTTATGCTAATGAACAAGAATTAATTGTAATGGGACACGTTTTTAAGAGAACTTATGACTATGATTTTGAGAAGAAAAACTTAAGAAACGCAAAATCAGTAATTAATCAATTTAGGATAAAAACCATTAAAAATCATGATGTTTACCTGAAATACGGCAATCAGGAAATCCATTCAAAAACACTGGACGATGGTTATTTTAAATTTTGCATTCCAATCGAAAAACAATTTGATTTTGGATGGATGGAATATGAAGTGAATATAAAATACGAATCAGAGATCATTACTGCAAAGGGAAGTTTTATAAAGCCTCACGACGGAAATCTCGGAATTATATCTGACATTGACGACACATTTCTGGTTTCGCACACCAGAAATATCTTTAAAAAAATATACATCCTTTTGTTTAAAAATGTAAATGACCGCAAAGTTTTTAAAGATGTTGTGCCGCATTATCAGGCTTTAAGTTCTGCCGGAAGAAACAATAAAGACGAACAAAACGCTTTTTTCTACATTTCGAGCAGCGAATGGAATTTGTATCAATTTATTGTAAAATTTACCAAATTACATCAGTTACCAAGAGCCGTTATTTTATTGAAGGATATAAGACGTGGTATTGCTGATTTTTTTATCAGCGGAAGAGGAGATCATAATCATAAATTTGAAAAAATAAAGCATGTTTTAGAATTTTATCCTAATCTTAAATATGTTTTATTGGGAGATGATTCGCAACACGATCCTGTTTTGTACGAGCGCATTTGCAAAATATTTCCGGTAACGGTAAAAGCGGTTTATATCAGGCAAACAGGTAAAAACCAAAAAGAAGCTACAAAAGCGATTTTGAAAAACTTAGAAAACTTAGAAGTCTCTGTTTGTTATTTTAAAGACAGCAGCGAAGCAATTATGCATTCTAAATCTATTGGGATTATAAAATAGTTTTTTTTTTTTCAGGTTTAAGTTTCAAGTTCTTATTGCAACCTGAAACTTGAAACTGACACTCTCCTAGCCCAGATTGAAGTGAAAAGCCCGGAGCAAAAAAAATTGCATTTCTTGTTGAAAAAAAGCGACTGAAAGAAGCTCTTTTTGCAACATTAGAAATGCATTTTTTTTGTGAGGACTTGAAACGAAAAGCTGGAATAGCTCCTAATTCAAATATTAACCATTAAAATTATCAATCTCTTCCTGAACGATTTCCCAGTCTAAAAGTAATTGATCCAGGTCTTTTTTCTTTTTGTTATATGCTGTAAAAAATGAAGCATCTTCAATATGTTTATCATAATTAGAAGCCAGCAATTTATCATCGTGCTGAATGTCTTTTTCTAATTGTTTGATTTGACTTTCGACTTTACTCAGTTTATTTTGAAGTGCTTTCCCTTTTTTCTGATCTTCGTAAGATGTTTTATTGCTTTCTTTTGGAGCAGCAGCTTTAGCAACATCTTTTTTCTCGACTTCACGCATATTTTCAAGATTGCGCTGCTCTAAGAAATAGTTGATATCACCCAAATATTCTTTTATTTTTTGATCTTTAAATTCATAAACAATATTCGACATTCCCTGAAGGAAATCTCTATCGTGCGAAACGAGTAATAAAGTACCGCCAAATTTTTGAAGTGCTGCTTTTAAAACGTTCTTAGATTTAATATCCAAGTGATTCGTAGGCTCATCCATTAGCAAAACGTTGATAGGCTGCAATAATAACTTGCAAAGTGCCAAACGGTTACGCTCACCTCCTGAAAGTACTTTTACTTTTTTCTCCACATCATCTCCACGGAATAAAAAAGATCCTAACATATCACGAACTTTTGAACGGTTCGTATCCATTGCTGCGTCTTCCATGGTTTGAAGCAACGTAATTTCTCCATCGAGATATTCTGCCTGATTTTGAGCAAAATATCCTAATTGTACGTTGTGACCTAGTTTGATGTTTCCCTGATATTCAAATTCGTTTACAATAGCCTTAATGAAAGTCGATTTTCCTTGTCCGTTTTGACCCACAAAAGCAATTTTGCTTCCGCGTTCTACTAATAGATCAATATCTTTTAAAATAACTTTATCACCGTAAGCTTTTGTAACATGTTCGGCTTCAACCACCACTCTTCCAGGTTCTTTTGAAACCGGAAAAGAAATATTCATTACCGAATTGTCGTCTTCATCAACTTCAATTCGTTCTACTTTATCTAATTTTTTAATCAACGATTGCGCCATCGAAGCCTTTGAAGCTTTTGCACGGAATTTCTCGATTAACTTTTCTGTTTCTTCAATTTTCTTCGCCTGATTCTTTTGAGTCGCCAATTGCTTCTCGCGAATTTCATGACGTAATTCTAGATATTGAGAATAAGGTTTATTAAAATCGTATGCTTTTCCTAACGAAATCTCGATCGTACGATTCGTTACATTGTCCAAAAACATTTTATCGTGCGATACAATAACCACAACTCCGGGATAATTGCGAAGGAAACCTTCTAACCAAATAATACTCTCGATATCAAGGTGATTCGTTGGCTCATCCAGAAGCAAAACATCATTTGACTGCAATAATAATTTTGCCAATTCGATACGCATTCTCCAACCTCCTGAAAATGTTTCGGTTTGATTATTGAAAACTTCTCTTTTGAAACCTAAACCTAAAAGGATTTTCTCGGTATCTCCCACATAATTATAACCTCCTAAAAGCTCAAAACGATGGGTGTAATCAGATAAATCTTCGATGATCTGGCTGTATTCTTCACTTTCATAATCAGTTCTGGTAACCAATTGATGATTGATTTGTTCCAGTTTTTTTTCTACAATCTTAATTTCAGTAAAAGCTTCATATGCTTCTTCTAATACGGTTCTTCCTTGTTCAAAATCAATATCCTGACGTAAAAACCCCATTCGGATATCTTTCTCCTGAGAAATAACTCCAGAGTCAGGAGCAAAATCTCCCGCTAACATTTTAAGCATTGTAGACTTACCAGCTCCGTTTTTACCAACAAGACCCACGCGGTCGCCGGCACCTAAACGAAAAGTAACTTCTTCAAATAAATATGTTCCTCCAAAAGAAACCGAAAGATTATGTATATTAAGCATGTATTGTTATTTTATAACTAATTGATTGTGTAAATTTACACTCCCAAATCAATGGGTAATTTAATTTTTTGCAAATGTTAAAAAAAGGATCCAAACTAAATAGTATTTTAACAGGAAGTTGTCCAAAATGTCAAAAAGAAAGTATGTATTCAGACAAAAATCCGCTTCATTTGACTAAAGTTCTAAAAATGAACGATCATTGCAGTCATTGTGGACTAAAATATCAAATTGAGCCTTCTTTCTTTTATGGTGCAATGTATGTAAGTTACGGGTTGAATGTTGCCGTAGGAATTGCCGCTTTTATTGTTTCATTTGTATTTTTTGGAGTGACTATAGAACAATCTTTTTTAGCAATTGTAATTAGCTTAATTGTTCTGTTTCCTTTTGTTTTAAGACTTTCCAGAAATTTGTATATCAATATGTTCATTTCTTATGATCCTAAGGCCGGTCAGAAATAAAACTTTTCAAATATCTTTTGTGGAATCGTTTAATATCAATCTCAGGAGATAAAGGTATTTTATTTTCAATACTGTCAAACAATGCTTTTGCCATTGCCGGACCTAACATCACACCTCGTGTTCCTAATCCGTTAAGAATATGAAGTGATTTACGTTCGTGGTGTGTCCCAATCAAAGGCCTTCTGTCTTTTACCGTTGGGCGAACTCCGCCAAAATGTTCTACGATTTCAAAATCGCACGTAATAATTTCTCTTATGCGTTCGAGAAGTTCTTGTTTTCCCTCTTCAGTAGGTGAATCTGTTTTATCCTGCCAATTATAGGTTGCTCCTACTTTAAATAAGTTATTCCCCAGAGGTAATATGAAAACACTGGTATTTACAATAACATCTAAGTTTAAATCAGGTGCTTGTATGATAAACAATTCGCCTTTTGTGCCATCTAAAGGCAAATAATTGAAAAAAGGATTTTTATGCAATCCAAATCCTTCTGCAAAAATGATATGACGAGCCTGAATGTTTTTATATTGAATTCCGTAATCAAAAAATTCAATGTAAATGCTATCAAAAAACTCTTCCAATAATAAATTACTCTTCTGTAAATATTCTTTGTACTTATCCAATAACAAGGCTGTATCTACATATCCAGTATGCAGAACTTCACCATAATCATAGGGAGAATCAATACTTTTATATTTTTTGGAAATTATATTGGTAGATAAAAAAGGAGCCAGATTTCTTTTATCTGAAGCTGCAAACCAATTGTTTTGTTCTTCTATAGAGAAAAATTTTCTTAAAATAGGAAGTTTAAAATTAAACTTCGTTTTTAGTTTCGCTTCAATATCATTGTAAAAATCCTCCATTAAAACCAATTGCTCCTGCGCATTCCAGACTTCGCTAAAGCGTTTTAATATTACAGGATTGTATAAGCCACCTGCAACTCTTGAAGATACCTGAGATTTATTATCAAGAACTAAAATAGATTTATTGTTTTTAAGTGCTATTTCAGCAAATGAAATTCCGGCTAATCCAGATCCGACAATTAAATAATCAAGCATAATGTAGTGGGTAAAAATAAAAAACTCTTACTACACAAAGGTAACAAGAGTTTTTGTTATAACGTAATTTAGAACTTAGTAGTTCCACATATCTTCTTCGAAATTGCGTATTTTTTCTTTTACTCTCTCAGATTCTAGCAGCTGATTCTGCGCATTATCTTTCATGTAGTCTTTGATTTCACGATCTCCGTACATGTTTTCTTCTTTGTAAATAATAGCATTAAAATGTCTGGAATTCAAAATCTGATCAAACGAAATTGGATGCGAAGAATTACTGTCGTTAAATGCTTTTGCTTCATGTAATACTTCCCGCGCATCAGGAAAGAAAACCCAAAACAATTCGATATAATCTTTTTCATCACTATTCATCGTATAAACATCAGGAGTTACCGGACAAATTCCCAATAAACGATATTTTAGGTCACTCTGCCTTTTATCAAAATACCAGTATCCTTTAATTTTATACTGAGTAACATCGGCAGCAGTCAGATCTTGTTTTAAAATATATTCGGCAGGAATTGTTCTTGTTGGCCCAACAGTTTCATCAACATAAGTAACTGATTTCTTTTTACCTGTACCTGTAACTACTTTTTTCTTTACAACACGTGTTTTATAATCATCAGGATATTGATTAATCAGTTCTCTACCAGCATCTGTTGTATCAACACGAGATAGCGATCCCTGGATGTCTTTTAATGTTTTTTTGGTATTAAAATAACTATCAGAATACACTTCGGTTATTTTACCAGCTCTCATCGCTTTGGTCAGAACGTCATAAAGTGAACGCCTGTTAAAACCAATATTTGCTGTATCTACAGGAAAATATAAAGGGAAATTTATCTTTTCATTTAAATCAATAATTTCCCAGACCGTTTTTCCCATCAAAACATCTCTGTCATCTACATAACCATAAGCTAATGGCTTATCATTATCCGCAACAAGTTGGGCAGCACTCTTTTGACCAATTTGGTCAACTGATTTGGCGTTCAATAAATTAGATTGTGCGCTGGATGTTAAACTTCCCAAGACACAAATAATAGCGATCAATATTTTTTTTGCTTTCATCATCATATCATTAAACATATTGAACGCAAAAATACGTATTTAATTGCTATTTTTCCTACATTATTAAAGAAAATTAATCCGAACATATAATTGCCTTAATTCCTTTATAAGAAAAAGGCAGTAAATCATAGCTTAATTAGACAATTCTTCTCCAATGAGGCAAAAAAAAAACTCTTACTAAAATAGTAAGAGTTTTTATTATAATTTGATTTAGAACTTAGTAGTTCCACATATCTTGTTCGAAGTTACGGATTTTCTCTTTCACTCTTTCAGATTCTAATAACTGATTTTGAGCGTTATCTTTCATGTATTCTTTGATCTCACGATCTCCGTACAAGTTTTCTTCTTTGTAGACAACAGCGTTAAAACGTCTTGAATTTAAAATTTGATCGAATGAAATTGGTAATGCTGAATTGCTATCATTAAAAGCTTTTGCTTCGTGCAATGCTTCTCTTGAGTTTGGATAGAAAATCCAGAACAATTCAATATAATCCTTTTCGTCACTGTTCATAGTGTAAACGTCCGGAGTTACTGGGCAAATACCCAATAAACGATATTTTAACTCACTTTGACGTTTGTCAAAATACCAGTATCCTTTAATTTTATACTGCGTAACATCTGCTGCAGTAAGGTCTTGTTTTAGGATATATTCAGCCGGAACCGTTCTAGAGGCAGGAACTGTTTCATCAACATAAGTTACTACTTTCTTTTTACCAGTACCAGTAACTACTTTTTTCTTTACAACACGTGTTTTGTAATCATCAGGATATTGATTGATTAACTCTCTACCAGCATCCGTTGTATCAATACGAGATAGTGACCCCTGGATGTCCTTCATAGATTTTTTAGTATTGAAATAACTATCAGAATATACTTCAGTTATTTTGCCATTTTTCATAGCTTTAGTCAAAGCGTCATATAAAGAACGTCTGTCTGGACCAATATTAGCAGTATCTACCGGAAAGTATAAAGGAAAATTGATTTTTTCATTCAAATCAATAATTTCCCAAGTAGTTTTCCCCATCAATACATCTCTATCATCTACATAACCATAAGCCAACGGCTTGTCATTATCTGAGATAAGCTGTGCAGGTGTCTTAAGTCCAATCTGAGCGGGTGTTTTTGCATTAAGCAAATTAGATTGCGCATTTGAAGCGAAACCTCCTGCAATGGAAACAATAGCTATTAAAAAATTTCTTACTTTCATCGTGGTATCATTATAAGATATTGATTGTAGTATAAACTACGCTTTATTATTGTATTTCGTAAATTACCGGAGCAGTTCTTGGTAATAAATAACTACCAGCTCCAACAAGTTTAGTTTTAATTTCAGAAATAGTAACCTGATCTCCTTTTCCAGCTCTTGAAAGAATTTGTTTACATTGTGCATTTAATCTGTTACCACTAACAACAACTGTAGGCTGTCCTGTAACTTTTAAGTTAAATCCAACAACATCTAAACCAACTTCGAAATCAAAGTCAAGTAATTTAGCACCAATTGTAGCAATTTCTAAGTTAGATTTAGGTCCTTTAACAACACCCATTTCACCTCTAATTGTACCAGTTGGTCCAGGAATACCTTTAATTCTGAATGTTTTCTTATCGGTAACTTTGTCTCCGTTTGGTAATGTTCCAGTAACTGCAATTGTAGCTTCTGTTCCTTGACCCGGGCTCATGTTATATTTACCTGGTTTACCAGCAGAAACTAATCCTGGAGCACTTGCAACAATTTTGTTAGCATCAACACCAGCAAAAGATACAGAGATTGGGTTAACAACACCTCTATAAACAACATTCATTTTATCAGCAGAAATAGTAGCTGAGTTTGGTCTTGGTACTACAACATATTTTCCAGCAAATTTAAGTGGAATGTTTTTACCATCTTCTAAGAAAGTAAATTGTCCATTAATATCTTGCTCTCCAACACCTCCGGCAGTTAATGAAATAACAGCTTGTCCGTTAACAATTTGTCCAGGACCTTGGAATGAAGTTGGTTTTGTGTTTTCGTCATAACGACCTAAAACTACTTTACCAGTTACTTTTTCTCCTTGGAAATACGCGTTTTTATCTAAAACAACGATTGCCTGGTAGTTGCTATAAGAAGCAGCAGCTACTGCAGCTTTTCCTAAAGCACTGTTGTAAACATCAGTTTCAGCTTTCTTAACGTCATTTTGCCAAGTTGAAAGTTTTGCAGCCGAAGCGATTGCAGGGAAACCTTTAAAGTGGTAAGCTAAGTATTTTTCTTTTATACCTTCTTTGTTTTTTACATCAGAAACATCAAATTTCTTTTCAATCTCTGCGATAATTGGACCATATTTTTTGTCTGTTCCTAAAGCAGCTTTCATATCTGCTTTGTATTTTTGAATTTTAGCAATAATATCGTTCCCTTTTTTAGTATAACCGTCTCCAGTAAACCAATCGTCGATATTATCTCCTCTGTCCATAGCTTCGTATGGTAACTTACCAGTTTCTTTTTCAACTTCAAATCCTTTGATAGATTGAGCTTTTAAAGTTCCGATATAGTCATAAAATTCTTTTGAAATTGCTTCAACTTTATGAGCAGTTACTGCAGCAATAGCGAATTCTCCTTTTGCTTCAGCAGCTTTTTGATCTAAAGATGTCAATAATGAAGTGTTTGTTGCAACTGAAGAAGTATTAGCATCTTCAAATTTTTCATTCATCAAACCAAAAGCAGAAATTACTTCTTTTGAAACGTTCATTGCTAACATTGCGATGAAAACCAGATACATCAGGTTAATCATCTTCTGTCTAGGGGTTAATTTTCCTCCTGCCATTTTTTTATAATTAGTTCTTTATTAATAAATTTAATATAATAGTTAAAAACTAATTATCCTTTGTTACTCATTGCAGAAAGCATACCACCGTAAACACTGTTTAAAGAAGCAATGTTTGCAGTCATTGATTGCATTTGTTCTTTTAATTTAGAAGCATTTTCAGCAATTTCGCTGTTTGCTTGTGCATTTCTTGAAGCACTTTCTAATTGTACTTTGTATAAGCTGTTTAATGATTCCATTTGTGCAGCAGCCATAGACATTTCTTCAGCATATTTCTTTTGTCCTGCAATAGAATCTACTGTTGGAGAAATTGCTTTTGCAGCACCTTCGAAGTTTTTGATAGAATTTCCTAAACTTGACATTAATTCACCGTCAATTTTAGCTTCTTTCAACATTGCATCTAATTTTTGAGATAATAATCCTTGCGCATCAGCAGTAGCTTCTACTTTATCTTCTCTTTTTCTAGCTTGACCGTTAGCTAATTCTGGGTAAACAAGAGTCCAGTCTAATTCGTCTTCAACTGGTTCGAAAGCAGAAAGGGCAAAAATTAACGCTTCAGTTAACAATCCCACAGAAAGCATAACCGTACCTGTTAATGGTCCAATTTCAAAGTGAGTAATTTTGAATAATGCTCCAACGATTACTACTGCCGCTCCCATACCATAAGCGAAATTCATTGCTTTTTTACTTAATAATGCCATAATACTTTTTTTTAGGTTTTAATTTAAAATAGATTCGATTTGGTTATTGATTTAATTATAATTTACTTTTCTTTTTTCCGCCAGTTACCTGAGTTCCCATGTAATCTTGTACAGTTCTGAAACCAATGTAACTTCTAGCAGAGTCTGCATATTCGTGATCACGAGTACTTACTTGTAGGAAGTAAGCAACATCTTTCCAAGATCCTCCACGAACCACTTTTCTTTGGTTGTTTCCATCAATTACGTTAGGGTTCATTGTAGAAACATATTCGTAAGCGTTTGGATTGTAAGCTGAATCCGTCCATTCTGAAACGTTACCAGCCATGTTATATAAACCGTATCCGTTTACTTCATATGATTTAGCCTCAACTGTATATAAAGCTTCATCTGCAGCATAATCTCCTCTGCTTGGTTTGAAGTTTGCTAAGAAACAACCTCTGTCACTTTTAGTATAAGGACCTCCCCAAGGGTAAGTTGCAGATTCCAGACCTCCTCTTGCAGCATACTCCCATTCTGCCTCAGTAGGCAATCTGAAAGAGTTTACTAAGTCACGTCCTTTTTTCTTAGATTTAATATAACTGTTTTTGTTTAAAGTTCTCCACGCACAAAATGCTTTTGCTTGTTTCCAGGTAACTCCAACTACAGGATAGTCTCCGTAAGCTTTATGCCAGAAATAATCATTGTGCATTGGCTCATTATAAGAGTAAGCGAAATCTTTAATCCAAACTGTTGTATCAGGATAAATTCCGATTTGTTCCGTTTTAACGAAATCTTTTCTTTTTCCAACTTTAGCTTTTGCTGCAGCCTGAATATCCATCCAAGAATAACGGAATTTCAATTTATTTACATCAACTGTTCTTAAACCATTGTATGATTCTTCAATTGGCAAATACATAGAGTCCATTACCTCAGCATAATACTCATCCGGATAAGCTTTAGTATCTTTAATTAATTTTACTTTCTTGTTTAATTTTCTACCAGCATACGGATCATCTTTTGTTCCTACACTATAGTAGTTATCGTACATGTACTTATCATAAGCCGTCATTTTATCTGGCTCAGAATCGTTAAATGCATAGTCAGAAATGCTACCAGCTTTTTTACCTTTACCATCTCCTGTACTTTTCTGTCCAGTTTCATCAGCTAAAATAGCTAAACGAACTCTCATTGTAGAGTCTTTTACCCACTCCACAAACTGGCGATATTCGCTGTTTGTAATTTCTGTTTCATCCATATAAAACGAACGAACAGTCACTGTCTTAGTAGGAGCATCTTCTACATTAGCTAAATCAGCATCTGATTTACCCATGATAAAAGAACCACCTGGAACTAAAGTCATTCCATATGGTTTTTCGGGATGCCATTTCCCTCCTGTAACACCAACTAACTCACCTTTGTCACCTGACTTACCACAGCCAATTACTAGTGTTAACATTGCTGCAAATGCAATAAACTTCTTCATATAAATTTGGGATTATCTATTCATTATTATAAGTCCGTAAACGTATTTATTATTTATTAAAAAAACAACACTACTCACGAAATTTATTTCACCGTTCAAAAATAATGTTAAATAAAATAAAAAAAAAATATTTTGTCGATAAAGTAACTCAAAAAACCGACGTAAAACGTTAAATTTTATATTTTATAAATCTTATCTTACTAAATTAATTTAACAATTTTTTATATTTTTTGCAATTTTAAGAATTTAGTTAAAATTCTGCTCTATAATGCGTTTTTTCGCTGTGCTTTCCACCATCTTTCTGGCAATTCTTGGTTGCAAGCGCACAAATATTCGTCATAAGAACAGGGTAATAACGTATTTCTTTTCAATTTATTGTGACCGTTTGATTCAAATGGAATTTCGATCCACCAGCGATCTGTTTTGTCACTTTTATAAAAAATTAATTCTTCATCTTCCAACGGCACAATATATTTTAAATAGTTTGTTCTGCTTCCAAAAGGATACTCTTTAGAACGATAATGAAACCCTTCTATAAAATACCAGATTATTTGCGAAATCATCGCTGACTCATATACGGTATTATTGTGATTAAAGATTCCAAAAGATGAAACTTTATCGCTAATACCTGCATATCGTGCCAAAGAACAAATTTCTTTACCATTAAATCCGTTTGGCTCAAAATTCACATTATTACCTGAATCAGAAGACTTTATCGAATTTAAATCGATACTTACCAGATCTGCATCTCTAAAAACAGGCTCTGCCAAAGCAATATTATTGGAAATTTCACCTAAACGATAAGCATCAAAAAATAATTTTTCGACCAAATCAATTTCTTCCTGAGAATTATAATAGGTTTGATAACCAATATTACAATAATTAAAAAGATTATTAGGCTCATCAATTATAATCTTTGTAAGGTAAGAATTAGCCGAAACCGTTTCATTTTCTTTACCAAAATCAAATTTACTATCTACAGCAACCATATTAACCATTTGCTCTAAATCATCATAAGCACGATATAAAGCATAGGTCAAATCCTGCGAACCTCCCAGGACTATAGGAATGACTTTATTCTTTATTAATGCAGAAGTTACCTTCTTTAATGCAAAATAAGTGTCCTCTACTGAATCTCCTGCCAAAATATCCCCTAAGTCTGCGATAGATGCATCCCAGTTACCCGGAAACATACTATAAAGCTTTTTGCGAATAGCGGTCAGGTTTACTTCATTAACAATATCAATATTTCTACGATCTTCTAAAACTCCAACAATAGCAATAGTAATTTTGCTAATATCCGGAAATTGATCCTGAGTATGTAATACAATTTTACTACCCAATTCTTGTGAAGACAACGAACTAATGAATTTTAAAACTCCTTCGTTAACTGGTTCTAGAAAATCAAATTCCATTTTTTATTTCTTTTTAGCAGCTGTTTTTTTAGCTGGGGCTTTCTTTGCGGTTGTTGCTTTTTTTGCCGGCGCTTTCTTTGCCGGCGTTTTCTTCGCTGGTGTTTTTGCAGCAATCATTTCCTGAACCTGAGCCAATGTTAATTTTGTTGCATCAACATCTTTACTCAATTCAATTTTGATTTTACCTTTTGTAATCACCGAGCGTCCCCAACGTGCTTTTTCAACCAAAATACCTTCATCTTCCCAATTGTGAAGAACTTTATCTATATTTTTCTGCAATTTATCTTCAATCAGCTCTTCAACGTCTTGTTGTGATAAATTATCAAAATTGTATTTTTTACTAACATTTACAAAAAGACCATTCCATTTAATGAAAGGACCAAAACGCCCTACACCTTTTTGAACTGCTTCTCCTTTGTAAACTGCGATTGGCGCATCAGCAAGTGCTTTTTCGTCAATTAATTCCTGAGCTCTTTCTTTAGAAACTCCAAGTGGATCTTCTCCTCTTGGCAAAGAAATAAAAACACTCCCGTGACGTACATAAGGACCGTAACGACCATTACTTACTTCCACTTCTTCTCCTTTATACTCTCCTAAACTTTTAGGAAGCAAAAATAAATTTAAAGCTTCTTCAAGTGTAATATTTCCGATATTCTGATCAGACATTAAGCTCGCAAACTTTTTATCTTCATCATCTGCTTCTCCAATTTGAGCCATCGGTCCAAATTTCCCTAAACGAACAGATACCTGTCTTCCATCAGCATCTTTACCCAAAATTCTTTCTCCGCTTTCGCGTTCTGCATTAGCTTCAACTTCTTTTACATTTGGATGGAATTTATTGTAGAATTCCTGCATCATGGTTGCCCAATCAATATTTCCTTCGGCAATTTCGTCAAAATCCTGTTCTACTTTTGCTGTAAAATTATAATCCAGAATATTTCCGAAGTTTTTCACAAGGAAATCAGTAACAATTGTTCCGATATCTGTTGGCACTAATTTTCCTTTATCAGAACCTGTGTTTTCTTTCAGCAGCTTCTCTCCTACTTTGCTTGCTTGTAAAGTAAGCTGAGTATAATTACGTTCCTGACCTTCAAGTGTTCCTTTTTCAACATAATTTCTGTTGATGATAGTCGAAATAGTTGGCGCATACGTAGACGGACGACCAATTCCTAATTCTTCTAATTTTTTCACCAACGAAGCTTCTGTGTAACGAGCCGGAGGTCTTGAATATCGTTCTGTAGCTGTAATATAGTTATTCGCTAACTTTTCGTTTACTTTTAAGGCAGGCAGCATTCCTTCTTGTTCTTCCTCATCATCATCATGTCCTTCAAGATATACTTTAAGGAAACCTTCAAAAAGCAACACTTCTCCAGATGCAGTAAAAAGTTCATCATGATTATTTGCTTCAATTTTTACGTTTGTTCTTTCAAGTTGTGCATCGCTCATTTGAGATGCCAATGTTCTTTTCCAGATCAAATCATATAAACGAGCCTGATCACGATCAATATTTACGGTATGGCGCGACATATCAGTCGGACGAATTGCTTCGTGCGCTTCTTGTGCCCCTTTGCTTTTATTGGCAAAAGTTCTCGGTTTAGAAAACTCTTTTCCGTATGATTTTATGATTTCGGCTTCTGCTGCATCCATTGCATCTTTTGAAAGGTTCACACTATCCGTTCTCATATAAGTAATAAGTCCGGCTTCGTACAAACGTTGTGCAAGCTGCATGGTGATTCCAACTGGCAAGTATAACTTTCTCGCTGCTTCTTGTTGTAAGGTAGAAGTTGTAAATGGCGCTGTTGGTGATTTTTTGGTAGGTTTAGTTTCTAAATCTGCTACCTTATATTGTGATCCAATGTTTTGTTTTAAGAAATCTTCGGCTTCTTTTTTTGTATTGAAATTTTTTGGCAATTTGGCTTTGAAAGCTTTTCCAGCTTCATTCACAAATTCTGCCACTACAGAATAACTTGCAACTGCATTAAAATTCTGGATTTCGCGTTCTCTTTCTACAATCAAACGTACAGAAACTGATTGTACACGTCCTGCTGAAAGTCCGCCTTTAATTTTTCTCCATAAAACCGGAGACAATTCATAACCTACCAAACGATCTAAAACACGTCGAGCCTGTTGTGCATTTACTAAGTTATAATCAATTTCTCTTGGATTCTCGATTGCTTTAAGAATCGCAGTTTTGGTAATCTCGTGAAAAACAATTCTTTTGGTTTTTTTAGTATCTAGTTTTAATTCTTCCGCCAAGTGCCATGAAATAGCTTCTCCCTCGCGGTCCTCATCGCTTGCCAGCCAAACCATTTCGGCATTTTTAGATAGTGTCTTTAATTTACTTACTAAGGCTTTTTTATCAGGAGAAACTTCATATTTAGGTTTAAATCCATTCTCAACATCCACTCCTATTTCCTTTGACGGTAAGTCGGCTATGTGCCCATAACTAGACTCGACCTGAAAATCACTCCCTAGAAATTTCTCTATCGTTTTCGCCTTTGCAGGTGATTCCACTATTACTAAATTCTTTGCCATTGATCTATTTTTCTGGAACAAAAGTAGAAGTTTTTTTTAAATATCAACCTTGATAATGCATTTTTGAGGTATTTTGATATTATGTTTCCAAAAATTGCAGATTTATCTGTAAACTAATGCATAATATATATAGGTATAACTTTTTAAATATATAAGGTTTGGAAAGCTTCTTTTTTTAACACTAATCTTCCTAGCCCAGATTTTAGATTGTAGATATCAGAGCTTAGATTTTAGATTTATCTCAAAATACTCATGCAGACTCTCAAAATTTAACCGCCGAGTTGGCAAAGGTTTACACAAAGTTCACTAAGTATAATTTGAGCTGAAATTTCAGGCAGAGATCGCTAAGCTTTGAGAATTTTTTTAATCTTTTAATCTGTGGCTAAACTTAATTGATAGTTATTTGAATAAAAAGGGCTTTCTATAACTCTCACATATTAATCTAAAATCTGAACTTTAAAATCTAAAATCTTTTCTCTGCCATCTTGTCATAATTATACCTTTTGCGTTATCTTTGCACTTTGAAATTATACAATGGAAAAGATTATTGAAGAAAGCAAGCAGGGCGAAAGCCTTGTTTTGGAGAATAAACCTGAGAATACCAAAAAACTTTTTATAGAAAGTTACGGTTGTGCGATGAATTTTTCGGACAGTGAAATCGTAGCTTCCATTTTATCCGGAAATGGATATAACACTACACAAACCCTTGAAGAAGCCGATTTAGTTCTGGTAAATACCTGCTCGATTCGAGATAAGGCGGAACAAACTATTCGTAAACGTCTTGAAAAATATAATGCGGTAAAACGTATTAACCCGAAAATGAAAGTAGGCGTTTTAGGCTGTATGGCCGAGCGTTTGAAAAGTCAGTTTTTGGAGGAAGAAAAAATTGTCGACCTTGTTGTGGGTCCTGATGCTTACAAAGATTTGCCTAATTTACTGGCAGAAGTGGAAGAAGGCCGCGACGCTATCAATGTAATTTTATCAAAAGAGGAAACGTACGGAGATATTTCGCCGGTTCGTTTGATGAGTAACGGAATTACAGCTTTGGTTTCGATCACCCGTGGCTGCGATAATATGTGTACGTTTTGCGTTGTACCTTTTACGCGTGGGCGTGAGCGTAGTCGTGAACCTCAAAGTATTATGTCTGAAATTCACGATTTATGGGAAAAAGGCTTTAAGGAAATTACTCTTTTAGGTCAGAACGTTGACAGTTATCTTTGGTATGGCGGCGGTTTGAAAAAAGATTTTGAAAACGCTTCTGAAATGCAAAAAGCAACGGCGGTTGATTTTGATCAATTGCTTGAAATGGTTGCTGTTGGTTTCCCAAAAATGCGTATTCGATTTTCGACTTCTAATCCGCAGGATATGCACGAAAGCGTTTTGCACGTTATTGCGAAACATCCAAATATTTGTAAACACATTCACTTGCCTGTACAATCCGGAAGTAACCGAATTTTGAAAGAAATGAATCGTTTGCATACGCGAGAAGAATATATGACACTGATTGATAAAATCAGAGCTATTATTCCGAATGCTTCGATTTCGCAGGATATGATTGCCGGTTTTCCAACAGAAACCGAACAAGATCACCAGGATACGATGAGCTTGATGGAATATGTAAAATATAATTTCGGTTATATGTATTCGTATTCTGAGCGTCCGGGAACTTTGGCCGGAAGAAAAATGGAAGATGATGTTCCTGAAGAAACTAAAGCCAGAAGATTGCAGGAAATTGTCGATTTACAACAAAAACATGCCTGGTTTAGAAGCGAAGAATTCGTAGGTCAAATTGTTGAAGTTTTAGTTGAAAAAGTTTCTAAAAAATCAACTGAAGAATTCTCAGGAAGAAACTCGCAAAGCATTACGGTTGTTTTCCCAAAAGAAAATTATAAAATTGGGGATTTCGTAAACGTAAAAATCACAAGCTGTACTAGCGGAACTTTGAAAGGTGAAGCGGTGGGATTTAGTGAAATGAATTAATTTTTTTAACCGCAAATTTCACAAATTTTCACAAATTAATTCTTCATGACTACCGAATATTATTATAAGAAAGATGAAAACTATCAAATAGTAGGGATATGTATGGAAGTGCATCGATTATTGGGTCCTGGTTTACTTGAAATTGTATATAAAGATGCATTAGAAATTGAATTTAAAAATCATAGAATTCCTTATCAACGGGAAAAGGAATTTGCAATTGAATACAAAGGAGTTATTTTACCACATAAATTTTATGCCGATTTCATAGTTTATGATGACATAATATTAGAAGTAAAATCTGTAAAAGAAATTTGTAATGATCATCTTGCACAGACATTAAATTATATGAAACTAGCAGATACTCCCGTTGGAATAATTGCAAACTTTCAAAACAAATCATTAATACATAAACGATTAATAAATTCATAAAATAAATTTGCGCTAATTTGTGTAATTTGTGGTTGATTTAAAATTCATGCTAATCATTTTAATCTTTGGCAAAAAGAAAAAACTATTATTTGTGGTTTTAAGACTCGCATACATTCCGTAACTTGAAACCTGAAACAAATAAAAACTTGAAACAAGACATACATGGAAACAGTTCAAGCAATAAAACAACGATTTGAGATTATCGGGAATGACCCGAAATTAAATCGCGCCATCGAAAAAGCCATTCAGGTTGCTCCTACTGATATTTCGGTAATGGTAACTGGGGAAAGTGGTGTTGGTAAAGAAAACATTCCAAGAATAATTCATTCGCTTTCACACAGAAAGCACGGAAAATATATTGCTGTAAACTGCGGAGCCATTCCGGAAGGAACAATTGACAGTGAACTTTTTGGACACGAAAAAGGCGCTTTTACAGGAGCAACAAGCACGCGTGAAGGTTATTTTGAAGTAGCTGACGGCGGAACTATTTTCCTGGATGAAGTTGGAGAATTGCCTCTAACGACTCAGGTTCGCTTGCTTCGTGTACTTGAAAATGGCGAATTTATAAAAGTCGGTTCTTCTCAGGTTCAAAAAACAAATGTGAGAATTGTTGCAGCTACGAACGTGAACTTATTCAATGCCATTGAAAAAGGAAAATTCCGTGAGGATTTGTATTATCGTTTGACTACAGTCGAAATTACTTTACCGCCTTTACGCGAAAGAAATGAAGACATTCACTTGTTATTCAGAAAATTTGTGGCCGATTTTGCGCATAAATATAAAATGCCGCCGTTAAAATTAGACGACGATGCAGTTCAGCTTTTGCAAAAATTCAGATGGAATGGAAACATTCGTCAATTGCGAAATGTAGCAGAACAGATTTCGGTTTTAGAGACAAATCGTGATATTACTTTGGCGACTTTGCAATCGTATTTGCCTACTGAAGGAAGCAACTTACCATCTGTAATTAGTGATAAGAAAAAAGAAAGTGACTTTAGTACCGAAAGAGACATTTTATACAAAGTGCTTTTTGACATGAAAAGCGACTTGAATGATTTGAAAAAACTCACTTTGGAATTAATGAAAAACGGCACATCAAAAGTGCAGGATATCAATCCAAATTTAATTCAGAAAATATACGGTTCGCAGGAAAATGACAGCGAAATTGATTTTGAAGAAGAACCAAGAACAGCGGTTATGACACCTGCAACGCGCGAAGACAATTATCAGATTCAGGATGATAATTATTTATTTGCCGAAACAATTGAAGAAGAAGAGATTTTACGTTTAGAACAAAAAGAAATCGAAATGATCAAAAAATCATTAGAAAAAAACAAGGGAAAACGAAAAGCTGCTGCTGATGAATTAGGCATTTCTGAAAGAACTTTGTATCGAAAAATTAAACAATTCGATTTATAAAAATAAACAAATTCCAGATTTCTTAAATCCCAAATTTCAATTATCAGAAACTTAAATTCAAAAAATAAATTCCAAATTGCTCCGCCTGTTCGCTAACGCTCGGTTCCAAATTAGTATATTTGAAAAAAATTAGAATTTGGAATTTTAAAGATTGGAATTTGCTCAAGAATTGGAATTTTGAATTTAAAATATTAGAATTTTTCCACTAAAACATCTTATGAAAAAAATATATTCTTTATTAGCCTTGATGAGCCTTTTTATGTTAAGCGGCTGCGGAGTTTACAATTTTACCGGAACAGGGAAAATTGATGCCGACACTTTTCAGGTTAACTTTTTTCAGAATAATGCTGATTTGATCGAACCGGGAATCGACAGGGATTTTACCTTGGCTTTACAGGATTTAATTCAAAATCAAACCAATCTGAATTTAGTAAGCGAAGGCGGCGATTTAGTTTATGAAGGTGAAATTGTAGATTACAGAACAACGCCAATGACTGCAACTGCAGACCAGCAAGCGGCTCAAAACCGTTTGACAATTCGTGTAATGGTTCGATTTACAAACAAAAGGAAAGAAACGGATGATTTTGAAAAAACATTCGAATTCTACAAAGATTATCCTGGAACGCAACAACTTGTAGGATCTTCTTTAAATGCTGCCATCAAAGAGATTTATGACAGGATTACTCAGGATATCTTCAATGAGTCATTGGCTAAATGGTAAAAATGTTGATTGAAATCGGTTAATCGTTGAATCGGTTTTACAAAACGATTAAACAATTAAAAAATAAAAGATTAAACAAAAGAATAAAAAATGAATGTAACGGATTATACATACCTAATAAACAAACCCGATGTTATTACAGAAAAGCAGGCGGAAGCATTAGGCAATGTTTTGATTGAATTTCCATATTTTCAAAGTGCCCGCGCATTGCGATTAAAAGGACTTTACAATCAAAACAGTTTTAAGTATAATTATGCTTTAAAAGTTACAGCCGCTCATACTGCAGATCGTTCTGTTTTATTTGATTTTATTACTTCGGAGACTTTTACTTCGATTCAGAATGATTTTTATGATAAAAAACTTCGAGATCTTTTAAATATCAATGTTTTGGATAGCGAAGTGGTTTCACCTGAAGAAATTAAAAAAAGCTTCGAGGCTCGAATTGACCCAATTGAGCAATCAATACTGACTTCTATAAAGCAAGCTACTTCAAATAATGCATTTGAAGAACCAATCGAAGAAAAAACTCCTGAACCTATTATTGAAGAAGTTGTTTTAACTCCAACTGAAGAAAACAAACCTGTTTTTGAAGAAACAATAGAAGCGGAAGAAAAACCGGAAGAACTTGTGGCAGTCCCGGTTGAAGAAACGAAATTAGATGATGTTCAAGAAGTTTTAGCGGAGGAAAAAACGGAAGAAATTATTATTGAAGAAACTTTTACAACTCCGGTTGAAGAAACAATTATAATTCCTGTTAAAGAATCCAGACCGACATTTTTTGAAGAAGTAGTAGATATTGAAGAAGAAACTTTTGATCCTGTTATTGAAAAGCCTGTTTCACCTTCAATTGAAGAAACTACACCAATTATTGAAGAGAAAAATAAATTTACTGAAGTTCGCATTGATCCTATTGAAGAATCTATATATAATTCTATAAAAGAAGCTACTACGGTTGTTTTTGAAGAATCAAAACCTGAAGAAAAAGCGGTAACAATTATCGTTGACGAACCAAAGTTTATAGATGAATACCCTAAAGAAGTTGCAACGGTTGTTTTTGAAGAAGTAAAAATTACAGAAGAAGAACCAAACGAAGTAACTGCGGTTGTTTTGGAAGAGTCAAAAACTATTGAAGAAACTCCAAAAGAAGTCATTACTTTTATTCTTGAAGAACCTATATTTATAGAAGCTGAAGCAGATACTGTAATTAATGAGGAGGAAATAAAAGCGATAGAAAACGAACCAATTGAAGTTACGGCTAATAATATTGTTGAAGAACCTGAAACAATATTATTACAACCAGAAAAAACTCCATCGCAGGAAACTGTAAAAATTGCCGAGAAAAATCTGGAAATAGGAAAGCCACTGGATTTTTCTGTAAGCGAGAAACATTCTTTTCAGGAATGGCTGCAATTGGCAAGACCGGAGCCTATTGACAGATCGAATGAAATTTCAGCAGACATAAAAGCAGAAGATAAAATTGTAAAAGAAGTAGAAAAAACTCCGGAAATTATTTTAGAAAAAGTTATTCCTGTTGAAGTAATTGAAGACGAGAAAAAGAAGAAAGCAAAACTAATTGATAAATTTATAGAAACGAATCCAAAAATTCCGCCTATTAAACCAACGCCAATAATACTTCCGACAGTTCAGTTTGACATTAATCAGGAGGATAATTCGTATTTGATGACTGAAACTTTGGCCCGGGTTTATCTGGAACAAAAAAAATATACAAAAGCAATACAAGCATATGAAATATTAATTTTGAAATATCCAGAAAAAATTAGTTTCTTTGCAGACCGTATTTCGGATATTAAGATTTTACAACAAAATAACAATAATAATTAAGCAATGAGCACATTTTCAATTTTTTTAGTTTTAATCACAATAGTTTGTTTTCTATTGATCGTAGTAATCATGGTTCAAAACCCTAAAGGAGGCGGATTATCGTCTACAATTAGCGGAACTCAAATGTTGGGCGGAGTACAAAAAACAACAGACTTTTTAGATAAAAGTACTTGGACTTTAGCTACTATTTTGATTGCTTTAATCTTACTTTCAAGTTTAAGCTTTACAGGATCTTTAAGCGATACTGATTCTAAACTTATTGAAAAAACAGAAGCTCCTGCAACAAATACACCAGCAGCTCCGGTACAGCAAACACCTGCTCCGGCAGCACCTGCAGCAAAATAATCATTTTGAAATAATATGAAATGCCAGCCTGTCAAAGCTGGCATTTTTTTTAGGAAATAATGTCAGTTTTTACACGATGGCATAATTTCTGAAAGTTACTTTAGCATTAAAAAAATATAAACTATTAATAATATAAAATCATGGCCTTAAACATTAAACCGCTTTCAGATCGCGTACTTATTGAGCCTGTAGCAGCTGAAACTAAAACTGCCTCAGGGATTTTTATTCCGGATACTGCCAAAGAAAAACCACAAAAAGGAACTGTAGTTGCAGTAGGAAATGGATCTAAAGATCACACTATGACCGTAAAAGTTGGCGACACTGTTCTATATGGTAAATATGCAGGAACAGAATTAAAACTTGAAGGAACTGATTATTTGATTATGCGTGAGGATGATATTCTTGCAATTATCTAAAAAATAATAAGTATTAAGTTCCGGGTATTAAGAATTAAGACTGCGATAACTTGAAACAAACCAAACATTAAACAAATTAAAAAAAATGGCAAAAGATATAAAATTTGATATTGAAGCACGTGACGGATTAAAACGTGGTGTTGATGCATTAGCAAATGCTGTAAAAGTAACTCTTGGACCAAAAGGTCGTAACGTAATTATTGGAAAATCATTTGGTGGACCAACTGTTACTAAAGATGGTGTTTCTGTTGCAAAAGAAATCGAATTAAAAGACCCATTAGAAAACATGGGCGCGCAAATGGTTAAAGAAGTTGCTTCTAAAACTAATGATTTAGCGGGTGACGGAACTACAACTGCTACAGTTTTGGCTCAGGCAATCGTAAAAGAAGGTTTGAAAAACGTTGCTGCAGGTGCAAACCCAATGGACTTGAAACGTGGTATTGATAAAGCTGTTGAAGCTATCGTTGCAGACCTTGCAAAACAAGCTAAAGTTGTTGGAAGTGATTCTGATAAAATCAAACAAATTGCTTCTATTTCTGCAAATAACGACGAAGTTATTGGTGAATTAATCGCTACTGCTTTCGCGAAAGTTGGAAAAGAAGGTGTTATTACTGTTGAAGAAGCTAAAGGAACAGACACTTTTGTGGATGTTGTTGAAGGTATGCAGTTTGACAGAGGATATCTTTCTCCTTACTTCGTAACAAACCCTGAGAAAATGGAAGTTGAACTTGACTCCCCATACATCTTATTATACGACAAAAAAGTATCTTCTTTAAAAGAATTACTTCCAGTTTTAGAGCCAGTTGCTCAATCAGGAAAACCATTATTAATTATTGCTGAAGATGTTGACGGAGAAGCTCTTTCTACATTAGTAGTAAATAAATTAAGAGGTGCCTTGAAAATTGCTGCTGTTAAAGCTCCAGGTTTTGGAGACAGAAGAAAAGCAATGCTTGAAGATATCGCAATCTTAACTGGTGGAACTGTAATTTCTGAAGAAAGAGGTTATACTCTTGAAAATACAACTATCGAAATGTTAGGAACTGCAAAAAGAGTTTCTATCGATAAAGACAACACTACAATTGTAAGTGGTGCTGGTGAAGCTGATATCATCAAAAACAGAGTAAACCAAATTAAAGGTCAGATGGAAACTACTACATCTGATTATGATAAAGAAAAATTGCAGGAGCGTTTGGCTAAATTAGCCGGTGGTGTTGCTGTTCTTTATGTTGGTGCTGCTTCTGAAGTTGAAATGAAGGAGAAAAAAGACAGAGTTGACGATGCTTTACACGCTACTCGTGCTGCTGTTGAAGAAGGAATTGTTGCCGGTGGTGGTGTTGCTTTATTAAGAGCAAAAGCTGCTTTAGCAGATCTTAAAGCAGACAACGCTGACGAAGCAACAGGTATTCAGATTGTATCTCGCGCTGTTGAATCTCCATTAAGAACTATTGTTGAAAATGCAGGTCTTGAAGGTTCTGTAGTGGTAGCAAAAGTTTCTGAAGGTTCAGGTGATTTTGGATACAATGCAAAAACTGACGAATATGTAGACATGCTTACAGCTGGAATTATCGATCCTAAAAAAGTAACTCGTGTAGCATTAGAAAATGCTGCCTCAGTTGCCGGAATGATCCTTACGACAGAATGTGCATTAATTGATATTAAAGAAGAAAACGGAGGCGGAATGCCAATGGGTGGCGGTATGCCAGGAATGATGTAATTCATCCTTTTCTTAAACTTAAAACGCCAGATTCTTATCTGGTGTTTTTTTTTGCCACGAATTCACGAATTAATTATTCAAATCTTTACGAATATTTTTACCCACAAATTACACAGATTAAAAGGTTTTAATCTGTGAGAAATATTTAATCTGTGGTGAAAAAAGTTAATCAAAAGATTTGAATAATTAATTCGTAAATTCGTGGCCATTCTTTTATTTAACATTCTCTTTTTCTTTAAAAAATCTCTTATCTCTATCTTTGCTCCTCTATTAAAATTGCAAAATGAGAAAATTTACCACTCACCTATTATCTTTTACCTTTTTACTTCTTACCACTCTTTCACATTCCCAAATCAATAAAGACGCTTATGTCGTTTTAGTCTCCATGGATGGATTTCGTTGGGATTATCAAAAACAATTTAGTCTTCCAAATTTAAAGCAAATTGCCAAAGAAGGAGTTCACGCAAAGTCGATGAAACCTTCTTATCCGAGTAAAACTTTTCCGAATCACTACTCGATCGTAACCGGACTTTATCCGGATCATCACGGAATTATCAATAATGTTTTTTATGATGCCCAACTAAACGAATCTTTTTCATTATCAAGCCAGGCAAAGAATGATTCCCGATTTTACGGAGGAAATCCGATTTGGAATGTAGCCGAGCAACAAGGTGTAAAAGCAGCTTCTTTCTTTTGGCCAGGTTCTGATATTGACAAAAGAAATCCGAGTTATTATAAAAATTATGATGGTAAAATTCCGTATGAGGCAAGAATTGATACTGTGATGAAATGGCTACAGCTTCCGGAAAAACAACGTCCGCATTTAGTGACTTTGTATTTTGATGAGCCTGATCACACCGGACATAATTTTGGTCCGCTTTCGCCGGAAAATAAAAAAATGGTCATCAAAATGGATTCGATTATGGGTGAATTATCCCGTAAATTAGATCAGTTAGCCATTGGAAAACAAATCAATTTGATTATCGTTTCAGACCATGGAATGGCCGCAATTAGCAATGATAAAAAAGTCGCTGTTCTGGATTACCTAAAACCGGAATGGCTGGGTTACAAAGATGTAATTAACCCGATTATGAGTTTGCAGACAAAAGCAGGATTTCAGGATTCTATTGCCAATGCTTTAAAAAAAGTTCCACATATCAAATTCTGGAAATCATCCGAAGTTCCTAAAAGATTACATTACGGAACCAATCCAAGAGTTCATGATTTTGTTATCGAAGCAGATAAAGGATATAGTTTAGTGAGCAAAGAAAGCACACATATAAAAGGAGGCACGCATGGCTATGATAATAACGAGAAAGACATGCACGCTATTTTTTATGCAAAAGGTCCCGCTTTTAAAGTGGATAAAGCAGTACACACTTTTCAAAATGTTTCCGTTTATCCTTTAATTGCTCATATTTTAGGTTTGCAAATTGAGAAAGTTGATGGGAAATTTAGTGATGTTAAGAATATGATGAAAGAGAATAATTAGAGAATATGCCAATTTGAAAATTAGATAATTTTGAATTGGATAACTTACCAAAAACTGAATTGCCTCCAGCTTTAGCTGGAGGAATAAATTAGATTATAAAAAGGCTTTAGCCAAACTTTATAGTTCGGCTAAAGCCTTTTCTGTCTTCAATTAAAGACCTCCAGCTAAAGCTGGAGGCAATTTACAATACGGTTTTCAAGATACAGTAAGTAATTATCTAATTTTCTAATTGCCACATTATCTAATTTTCCAATTAAAACCCTGTCGAAACAGAAACTGATTTCCATCCCTCCAATTCACCCTGAACACTCGCTATTTTTTGGTTTGCCATATCGTAGGCATCTTGTCCCAAAAATAAATGTAACGGTGGATTTTGATCGTGACTTACTTTTATTAAAGCTTCTGCTAATTTTTCTGGATCTCCAGGCTGATTTCCGTTGATATCATCTTTGTGAGCGCTTTCAGATTCTCTTACGTTTTTATATTCTGCAATTGGATTTTCAGGCAATAATAATGAACTGTCTTTTAAGAAATCTGTTCTAAAATAACCCGGGTAAACAATAGTTGCATGAAGTCCAAATGGTTTTATTTCTGCAGCCAAAGATTCTGTTAAACCCGCAACAGCAAATTTTGTTGAGCAGTAAATTCCCCAACCCGGAAATTCTCCATAATAACCTCCAACAGAAGAAATATTAAAAATATGTCCTGATTTTGCAGCACGCATATAAGGCATTGTATTTCTGATTACATTCAATAAACCGAAAACATTTACTTCGTAATTTTTTCTGGCTTCTGCATCCGTTAATTCTTCTAATGTTCCTAATAAACCATAACCTGCATTGTTTACTAAAACATCAATTGTTTTAAAATGGCTTACCGCTAATTCGATTGCGTTTTTCACGCTTTTCTCATTAACCAAATCCATTTCAAGAGGAAGAAAATTGTTAGACGCATTCCCTAATTCTTTAATTAAAGCGCTTTCGCTTCTTGATGTTGCTGCTACTTTATAACCTTCTGCCAATAATTTTTTTGCTAATTCTAATCCAAGTCCTTTTGAAGCACCTGTGATAAACCAAACTTTGTTATTTTCCATGATTTTAATTTTTTACGTTTAATTACAGGACAAAGGTATTGCCGAAGTGCTTGTAAAAACTTAAACCAATCAAATGAGAAGTTACAAAAATCAAACAATTTCGGTTACGCGATAGTTTTTTGGCGAAAGCTGAACATTTTTCTTAAAGAAATTGATAAAATGAGACAATTCTTCGAAACCCAAACACCAGGCAATTTCATTAATATTCCAATTAGTTTGCTTCAGTAAAATCATCGCTTCCTGAACAATTCTTTCGGATATAATTTGAGAAGTTGTTTTTCCGGTTGTTTCTTTCAACGCTTTATTCAGGTGATTCACATGCACATTTAACTGACTTGCATATTCTGAAGGCGAGCGAAAATTAATTTGCTGTGATATTGATTCTATTGGAAATTGTCTTTCTAATAATTCTAAAAACAAAGATGAAACCCGAATCGTTGCATTCGACTTACTGTATAATGAAGTAGTTACAGTTTGTGTTTTGAGTGCAAGATGAATAATTTCGAAAACCAAATTTCGAAGTACGTCATATTTAAAAGCATAATCTGAATTGATTTCGTCAAACATTCTTAAATAAACTGATTTTAAAGATTCAGCCAGTTCTTTTGAAATTGGAACAATGGGATTTCCTCCGGGCTGGAATAAAGGATATTCTTTTAAATTTCCATATTGACTAAAAAAAGCATCTGTAAAAATGCAGAAAAACCCGGTTTGGTTTTCATCAATCTGTTCCCAATTATACGGAATTTGCGGATTGGCAAAAAACAAAGCCTGATCTTCAATCTCAGCGATCTTATCAGCATAATGCACTTTGTTTTTTCCAATGATTAAACTGATTTTATAAAAGTCTTTTCGAGTGTAAGGAAATGGCTTGCAAATACTTCCAACGAAATCATCCAATTTAAAAACATTAAAATGTCCGATTTCTTTTTTAAGATTCTCGGGCATTCCGTTTACTTTGATGGTGTAAAAATCTTCTAAGGTTTCTGTTAGTTTCATTTTACAAAGTTACGAAAATCAAATTAATTAGAGAATGTGTCAATTTGATAATTAGAAAATTTGGCAATTAGAAAATGTGGGTATTTATGAAATACAATAATTATCTAATTTATCGAGTGTTATTCTGAGCGGAGTCGAAGGGCGCTCCAATTGGCACGTGGGCTTCGACTTCGCTCAGCCTGACAAACTAATATAGAATTGCAAGATAGATAATTATAGATGTCTTGTAAATGCAACAAACCAGACAGGTTTTTAAAACCTGTCGGTTTACTGGACACAGACGTAATGTTGTGTGCTTCTTATTTTAATTATCTAATTTTCAAATTGGCACATTGACAAATTAGCTCACCACCTTATATTTAGGATCTTCAATCACATTTACATTAATAACGGCATCAGCATTTTTTAGTAAAATTCTGCAATCTTCGCTTAAATGTTTCAGTTCTATTACTTTGTTTAACTGATTGTATTTTTTAGTCAAATTATTTACGGCTTCAATTGCAGACATGTCAGCGATACGGCTTTCTTTAAAATCTATAATAACGTGAGAAGGGTCGTTTTGAACATCAAATTTTTCCATAAAAGCGGCGATTGAACCAAAAAATAAAGGTCCGTAAATTTGATAATGCTTCACTCCTGCTTCATCAATAAAATGTTTTGCACTGATTCTTTTGGCACTTTCCCAGGCAAAAACCAAAGCCGAAATAATGACGCCAACTAAAACTGCCAAAGCCAGATTGTGCAATACAATCGTAATTACAGCTACCAAAATTCCAACGAAAATATCGTGTCTCGGCATTTTGTTGATGACTTTGAAACTTGCCCATTCAAATGTTGTAATGGCTACCATCATCATAACACCAACTAAAGCTGCCATTGGTAATTTTCCAATTACAGGCGCGCCAAAAAGTATGATTAATAAAATCGTCAATGCCGCAATTATTCCTGAAAGTCGGGTTCTTGAACCGGCACCAAGATTTACTAAAGTCTGCGCGATCATCGGACAGCCTCCCATTCCGAAAAAGAAACCGTTCAGAATATTTGATCCGCCCTGAGCGATACATTCTCTGTTGCTGTTTCCGCGTGTTCCGGTAATTTCATCTACCAGATTTAAGGTCAGCAAACCTTCGGTTAAACCAACAGCGGCCACAATTAATGAATATGGGAATATCACTTTTAAAGTTTCAAAAGAAATTGGAATATTCGGAATATGAAACGGAGGAAATCCGCCTTGAACTGAAGCAATATCTTCAACCGTTTTTGTTTCGATATTAAAAATAATGACCAAGGCAAAAACCACCATAATTGCGACTAAAGAAGCCGGAACCGCTTTTGTAATTTTAGGAAAAAGCAATACAATACTAATTGTAAGCGCCACCAAACCCAGCATAATATAAAGCGGTGTTCCATGAAGCCAGGAAACCTCACCGTTTACAATGGTTTTGAATTGTTCTAATTGTGACATAAAAATCACTACTGCAAGTCCGTTTACAAAACCAAACATTACAGGCTGAGGAACAAGTCTGATAAATTTTCCGAGTTTAAAAAGTCCGATGCAAATTTGTACTACTCCGCCTAGTGCGACGGCTGCAAAAACATATTCTATGCCGTGTGATTTCATTAACGCGATCAAAACAATCACGGTTGCTCCTGCTCCGCCAGAAATCATTCCGGGTCTTCCGCCAAAAATTGCCGTAACCAAACCCGCAATAAAAGCAGCATATAAACCAACCAAAGGAGGAAATCCGGCTAAAATTGCAAATGATAATGACTCAGGAATCATAGTCATTGCGACAGTTAAACCGGCTAAAATTTCGTTTTTATAATTGACTTTTTGTGAAAAATCAAAGAGAGAAAAAGCTTTTTTCATAAGTCGCAAATTTAAAAAAATAATGCGCATAAAGCCAAGAAACCTTTTCCCTTAAAAAAAGAGGAAAGAATAAGGAAAATATTTAGGACACTTTTTATTTAAAACTGTTCCAGAAGCAACGTTATAAGCGAAAGAATAAAACTTAACATAAGTGAAAAATTAAAATTATTTTGAAGAAATTATTCCGTCAAAATTATTGAAAACGAAGAATAAAAAAACGGGTATTTTTACCCTTTTTTCATACCCAAATAAAGTTTTTAATTATTCTAATGCCACACAAACATATCCCAGACAATTTACATAGTCAATAATGTTTTTAGGTTCCAATTTTGCACCTTCAACCCTTAATATTTTATCGCAGTCTTCTAAATCAAAATTGATTTTATAATCAGGAAACTGACTTTGTATCACGGCAATAACATAATTTTTGTCTGCCTCTTTCTGAACGTTTGTTTTAAAAACCTCAACTACCATAATTATATGTTTAAATTATAATAAATCATGAATTTCGATTAAAAAGGATTGTATGATATTCCGAATCTAAAATACCCTTGTGTGTCTTCGCTATGGTCGTAAACATATTTATTGGTTCTTTCACCTTTTTCGGTAATTCGGGTACTCAATACGTTATTAACTCCTGCCTTAAAAAAACTGATTATTTTGGGGGTAATGCAGTATTCATAAGTGATTCCGGATTTTAGCTCCAACTGATTCAACTCATAAATTCCTTTTAAATTTGAGGTATCTAAATTTAAGTAAAAACTTTCAGAGTTTAATTCCGTTCCTAACGATATTCTTCCGTTTTTCAGCAATTCTCTTCTAAACAATAATCTTTGTGGCAAAATGAAGTCGACATCCCATTTTGAATCTTTAAACTTATGATTATAAGTAAATAAGGGCGTAAGCGGAATTATTGCTGACGGATCGAGCATGACCAAAGCTCCTGCTGTTATTGTCGTATTTTCAGTTCGTTTCAAAACCAAACTTGCCGTAACAAATCCTTTTACACGCTGTACGCCATCTTCATTTCCATCAACTGTTGCAGTTGCGTTATAAATAATTGGTTTTTTAAAAAGTGTCGACATATACGTTGCGCTTATTGCCGCTGCCATAAAATGAAAATCTTCTTTTTCTCTTGTATAATTTGTATTTGAATTATAATTGTAAATATCTCCAAATCCGTATGTTTCATATTTATAACGAAGCGAACCGGTTAAAATAAGACGTTTTGATTCTGACACATAAAATGGCATATTAAACGCTACTTTTAATCGGTTGTGATTTTCAATTCTTCCTCTTTCAAAACGATTCCCAAATAATTCCGAATCATAATTTGCTGGTCCTAATTGCTCGTATTGCACATCTAAAATTCTCATAGTCGGAAATTTATCTGTAATTGCTTTTACCACGGTTTGCATCGGAGCATTTTTTTCCTGAGCCATTGTGTGCAAAGACGTACATACAAATAGAACTGAGATGATTCTTTTTCTCATAAAGTAAATGTGGTATTGTTGATTTTGGAATGATTGAAACCCGAAGCAAATGTAAATGACAAGCTTCTTTTATAATAGTATAATTATACTAATGGCGTAACATTTATACCAACGGCGTTCGTATAATTTTTACAACGTAAAGAGGTAAAAACTATAATATTACCCTAATTTTGCCGTTATGAAGATTCTTAAAATTTATCAGAACTTTTTTCTTAGAAACCTCATCGTACACACTTTCATATTTTTGGTGATTTTAGCCTGTGTGTATGACGAATTGAGACTTGATGGCCACAGTTGGTCGTATATGATAAGCAAAATAGCTGTTGGTTATTTTCCGTGTATTGTATGGATTACGATTTTCAATCTTTTTATCATCAAACCTTTCTTATTCAAAAAAAAGGCTAAAATTTTCTTTGCGCTTTTTGCCATTTACTGGACTTGTTTTTACTTTTTCATGAATTGGTTTTTTGCTCTCGTTGGTTTAGGAAATTTCAAAACACTTCAAATATTATCGCTTATTATCAACGGAATGTTTTTCTATTTCATTCATGTCGTGATTACTAAAAAAATCATGGATGCCGATAAAGACATCATGAATTTCAAGTCGGAACTTTCGTTTTTGAAACAACAGTTAAATCCGCATTTTTTGCTGAATGCGATGAATAATTTATACGGAGAAGCTTTGGCAGAACCGGATAAAGTTCCGGACCGAATTTTAAATCTTTCTGACATGCTTCGCTATCAAATTGAAGCAACAAAAAAGGATTATGTTTTATTAGAAGAAGAAATCGCTTTTATTAAAAAGTATATGGAATATTATACTTTTAGAAATGAAAGACTGGCTATAACTCAAAAATTTGATGGTAATTTTGACAGCATTGATATTCCGCCTTTGTTCTTTTTACCTTTGGTAGAAAATGCAGTTAAGTTTTCGGCAGAAACACCGGAACCTTTTATTAATCTTGATTTAAAGGTAAAATGCAACAGTTTGTCTTTTACGATTAAAAACAGCTGTCTGGAATCCGGATCCCGAATTTCAGGCACCGGAATTGGTATTGAAAACCTAAAAAGACGTCTTGAAGTTTACGGTTTAAAACACGAATTGAACTGCAAAAAAGAGAAAAATACTTTTATCGTAAAATTAAATATATGGCACTTACCTACCGCTGTCTTATCATAGATGATGAATCGCCGGCACACAAGGCACTTGCATCACATATCTCTAAATTTGACGATCTGGAACATTCCGGAAGTGCTTTTAACGGAATGGAAGCGATAAAGATGCTCAACGAAAACGCTTACGATATTATTTTTCTGGATATTAATATGCCCGTAATTTCGGGTGTTGAGTTAATGGAATTACAACCCAAAAGACCTTTAACGATTGTGACCACCGCTTATTCTGATTTTGCGCTGTCGGCGTACCAAAACGATGCAATCGATTATTTACTGAAACCTATTTCGTTCGAAAAATTTTCTAAAGCAATAGAAAAAGCCAAAATCTACTCCTCTGGAAACAGCCTGAAAAAAGAAGATAATGTCAACGAAAAAGTACTTTCGATTCGCGTAAACGGCCAAATGATGAATATACCTTTAGCTGATATTATCTACATAGAAAGCCTTGGAAATTACATGAAACTTTACAGCGCCAAACTCAATTCACCTTTAATTGTTTATGGTTCACTTTCGAGTATTGCCGCAGAAATTGACAGCAATAATTTTGTTCAGGTGCATCGTTCTTTTATTGTAAACGTTGCTAAAATTACTTCTGTTACCTTCAAATCTTTAACGATGTGCAATGGTGAAATTATTCCCGTTGGACGAAAATACCAGATTTTACTGGATAGTTTCTTTAGGTAAAGTTTCGTTAACCATAAATTCACAAAAAGCTCAACTTTAGACAGTTGGGCTTTTTTATTTTGTTATTTGTAATAAAAAACCGTATAAATACTTGGTGGTGTTTTTTAGATTATTGGTAATATTGTTTGAATAAGTTAAAATATTTATTAACCAAAAACAAACCAATTATGAAGAAAAAAACCTATTTTTTGTTAATATTGACTAGTAGTATATTGTTAACAACTCATTTAAAAATTAATGCCCAAAACGAAAATGCTGAAAAACAAAATAATTTCTTAAAAATGAGAAATAATGATTTCACAAAATTAATAGGAGGCATTCAGGAAGGTGCTAAATTAAATTATAATAGTGAGAAAACAAATATTGAGGGTTCAGGTGCTATAGAAATAAAAAGTCCATTACCATTATTGCTTCAGGGCGCAGGTTCAATTGGTACAACAACAAATCTATCTTCCCTTTTTGATCAAAACACATTGCCAACATTTTCTGGAAATTTAACCTTGCATTACTTGATTAAAGGATTAAGTTACTGGTTTTATGATGGAAGTTTTTCAAATAATTTTACCAAACTTAAAAATTCAAATATAGCAACTGAAGACATTAGTACCAAAATCAATCCAAAAAGTGAAACTGAAGATGAAATATTTAAATATAAAGAAAATTTAAGAGAAAAAATTGCAAATGGAAAAATCAAGGAAACTGACAAACTTTATACTTTTAAAAGTTTTGTTTGGTTTAGCGTTACTGCAAAGTATGAAAACAGTAAATATTCTTTCTATGATCAATCTCGTATATTTTCAGAACAAATTTATGAACCATTATATAACTCATGGACAGGAAAAGCAACAATTAATGGCTATTTATTTTGGAATAAATCGGATATAAAATGGAAAAGAATAATTGGATGGAGACCAAACTTTATTTATTTAAATATATCTGCTCAGTATGGACTTGGGAACAATATACACCAATTAAAAAAAATAACTATTAATGATATTACCTCAACGACAATTGATGGAACATCAACTAGACAAACAATCAAAAGTCAAACTGCCTATAATGGTGTTTTTAAAGAGTTTAACACTTTAACACCATCTTTTGAATTTATATTTTCCCCCATTAAATCATTTGCAATAAATATACTCGGAGATTATAATATTATAAATAAAAATGACAAAACAAAGTACAATATTGATAATTTTGGAAGTATTGCAACAGGAATATATTTCTATGGAAATGGTACTTCATCAAAAATAAATATTGGTGCATTTTATAAGTGGACAAAAGATAATCTAACTGATTCATGGACTGAACAAATAGGACTTAAAACAACTATACCTATAACTCCTTTAGACTAATTTTTGGAATACCACTTTTATTGCTAAACCCGATAGCGGATTTGAAATCCATGCCCGCAACAATGACATAAAGTAAAAAAGCTTTATTTTAATATACTTGTATTTAATATACTTTGCGGGCACGGATTGCAAATCCGCGCTATCGTTGCTGTATTTAGAATTTCAAAAAGCTATTAAACTATAAAAAAATTAAATGAATTGGATAATTCAACGTACAGAAAAGCTAGAATTTCATACCAACTTACAAGAATTATTAAACCCAATTTTAACCGACATTAAAGATTTTAATTGGGTAATAAGCGATTTCAATTTTATAGCTGATAGATCTATACCAATAAATTATGAGCGTGATTTTTTTGTTTTATCAAGTGATGAATTTAATGAAATACTGAATTCCCAAACGCAATTTATATGGGGTGTGATTTCTGGTTTGCCAAAAAATGAAAAAATTATAATTGATGAAAGTGATTTACCTTATGTTGAAGGAAATGATTTGATTTGGGAAAACGAAAATTTTCAGATTGAAAACTCTGTTATTGAAATTATAGCATTTGATAGTTCTTATTCAATAATTAAATTTAAAGATGAAAAAATATCTAATCGGTTCAAAAAATATTTTAATGAAGCCATAGAACTAGATGTGTTTACTCAGAGCAATCAAGAATAATGAATATCCAGACAATACATTCCAAAAATAAAAAAGCCACTAAAATAGTGGCTTTTGTTATCTAAGTATTATTCAACATCTAGATAAAGGTTTAGAACTTCAGCTAATTGATTTAGCCAATAAAAACCATTTTCCAGATTGATCATCTCTAAATTTAAGGGTTTTGTTTTATGACATCTTTTCTCTCAAATAACCAATCGCCCCAGTAGACCACAAAGCCAGAAAAATCAAAACAGGCTGAAAAAACAAACGAATCAAACGGGCCTGATCTGTGTCAAGTCCGAAGGCGCTTGTACCGTTTAGATATTGAGCGATATTGCCAGGGAAAACTAATAAGTAAAATGCAGCCAGTGCGATTCCGACATATACTCGGTATTTTTTTAGAAACAACATAGCAAGACCAAGCGCTATTTCTACAATTCCGGAAAGTATTACCACCAAATCTTTATCCATCGGAACCCAATTTGGAACTTGCGCCTGAAAATCGGCTCGCTGAAAAGTAAAATGACCAAAGGCGGCCGTTATCATAAAGATTCCCAACAGTATTCTAAAGAAATTTTGAGTTTTTGTAGTTTGTATATTTTCCATTTCAGGTTTTGATTTAAATTAATTCGACATTTTATTAACAAATAATTACCCTCAAATTTACTCTAAATACGCTATAAACAATTTGCAAATTTGTACTAAAATCCTTGTGTAATATCCATGTGATGAGCACTTTTGTTCTTTTAAAACTTTGAACCTAAATCTCTAAAAAACGCTCTACAGATGCTTCTGTTCATAAAAAACAGGTAGTATAAAATAATTTTCTTACATAAATAATTATCTTCGCAAAGCCAAAACACTAACCACCCAAATTTAAGAAGAATGACCTTTTTTGATTTCCTGTTTAAAAATTCAGATTTAGAATGCCCCAGATGTTTAGGAAAAGGATTTGTTGGACCCGATGATATCCGACGCTTAAACAGACAATTGAAATGGGCTCCGGGTCCATGCGCCTATTGTGATGCATCGGGAAAAGTGACCGAAGAACTGCTCTCAAAAGTACCCGTAGATGCCACTTATCTCACCATTGATTTGCCGGAATCTGAAATAGAAAAAATAAAAAATGGGGACGAAGAAACTATAGAAAAAGGAAAACTGCAAGAACTTTTTATAGACAATCTCATCAATTATATCGAAGATCAATACCTCAACAATAATATGAATGCCGAAAGTATTGCAGATTTATATCTGAAGACGGAAGATGAAAAAGCCGTATTTTCAGTCGAAAAAGAAAATTTGCTGCAATACATTCGCAAAATAATCGAATTAAAAAATGCTCAAACTGATTAGTTCTGTTCTCCAAAACACAAAATCAGGTATAAATACGTGTTGCCAAAACTTTATTTAATAGTAAAATTGCCTTTGAATAATTTTTGTTATAAATTATAATTCCCAAAAAGGGAAATTATTAAAAGTATTATTTTTTTTGGAGCTATAAAGTGAGATTTCAAATCTGTGTAGGGATTGGAAATCTCATTTTTTGTTATGCTTATCCTCAAATATCAATTAAAAGCTTTGTCGGCTTTGTATTCTTCAATTACTAATAAAGCGTAATAAGATATTATTAATAACTTTTAAAAAAGTAAAAAGCAAAAAACGCTAATTATTGGCTGATTTTTATAGATTTGCAAATCTACATTGTATTACAATACCGGAAACAATAATAAAATCTAATGATAATGAAATCTATTACTTCAACATTTTTATTTTTCATGTTTATTTGCTCCAATTCTTACGCACAATTGAGTTCAGATCAAATATTTGAAAGCTTTAAACAAGGAGAAAGAACAAACTGCTCATCAATTGCCTTTATTAAGGCTTCTTTAAATGTTTATGGATTAGACAATCTTTTTGTAACTGACACAGTAAGTGATGGTGTATATAAAATAACACTAAAAAATAATGCCTCTTTTAATTTAAAACAGGAGGAAATGGATAAGGCCAGAATTTCTGCTGATTTTGTCTATATCAAAGATAATCCGGATAGTGAAAAAATAACAGAATACGCTATTTTGACTTACGCTGTAATGGCAAAATACAGACAGATTACGGAGAAAAAAGAAACTTTTGATAAAGCATTAGAAGACCTTGAAGATGGTGAAGTCTATACACCAACGATTTATAAATATTTAGGTTTCGAAAAAGGGAAACAAATTCAAAAATTAAAGCGACAATCAGGAAGTGAATTTTGCGGTGTTGTTGCCTGGTCAACGGCACATGCCGTATTTGTATGCGAAGATTTTATGGATTATTATGGTAACAAAAAAAGTCTGTGGCTGAAATATCCGGGACGTTTTAGAATAATTAAGTCGTAGTTTTTAACCGCAAAGTTCGCAGAGGTTTACGCAAGGTTCGCAAAGTTTTTTACATGAAGCTTTGCGAACTTTTTGTTTTTACTAAACTTTCTATATTAAAAAACTTTGCGGTAAAAGCTAAAAAACGGAGCAACTTAGAATCTCAGTACCTTAGCATCTTTAAAAAAATCCTTTGTATCTTTGAGCCTTATTCGCCACGAACCTACAACGACACAATATGACACGAGAACATTATATTCCCTTCAATAAGGAATTCTTACTCGAGCAACAATTAGCTACTTTCGCCGAAGACCCAAAAAAGGTTGATGATTTTAAAAAGTTATTCGATATTATCGAACATTACTATCATTATGAAGCTTTTAACCTCAACCGAAATTTAAAACTAAACTACGCTTTATTTGATCCAGATTTGAGTTTGAAGGAGCGCGAAAGTTTTATTGGAAAAAGTGATTTTGCTATTTTTAAAGAAACACTTCGTCAGGTTTTGCATCGTGGCAATTATACCAGAATCGATGAGGAAACTTTAGATAAAGCTTTTAAAGATTCTGATTTAATTGGGTTGAATCTTTCTATTGATTTTAATGCTTTTAAAGATTACGAATTGTACGTTCGCGGAAGTCATAAAGCGAAGGAAAAGGTAAAAAAATATATCTTTTGGAAAAAAGAAGTAGAGATCGAATATTACGATCGCGTTATGATTTACCTCAATTATAACGAAGCGGATTATCTAAAAGAAAACAAAGTCAAACTTGGGAAAATGCCCATTGATCCGGGGTCTATTGGTTTAAAAATTTTCAAACGTGTTCCGAAAAATGATTTGGAAACGATTTTTCCAAATGCAATTCCCAGAATGTCTTTGAAAGACAAAATGCTGCTTTGGGTTCCGGGACTTTTTGGTGGACTTTCCTTATTAAGTGCCAAGGTAATTCCGGCTTTGATCAATATGTATGGGGCTTATGAAACAGGCGAAACCATTGATTTACTAGACAGTAAAACTTCCTTAAATCAGGGATTAATTGCCTTGGGAATTTTAGCGGCTTACTGTTTTCGACAATACAATAATTTTGTAAACAAGAAAATAAGGTATTCTAAAATGCTTTCGGATAGTTTGTATTTTAAAAATTTGGGAAATAACAGCGGGGCTTTTTATTCGCTTTTAAATTCATCTGAAGAAGAAGTGCTCAAAGAAACTATTTTGGCTTATGCGTTTTTGCACAAAAGCGAAAATCCGTTAACGGCTCAGGAGCTTGATGATCAAATAGAAACGTGGTTTAAAACAACATTAAACGCGCATCTTGATTTTGATGTAAAAGATGCTTTACTGAAACTTAAAAATATTGGTCTTGGTATTGAAACCAATGGAAAATGGGAAGTTATTCCGCTAGAAAAAGCATTGATTCAAATTGATGAATTGTGGGATAATGTTTTTGATTATAATCAGAAGTGAGATTTGTAGACTTTTGTTTATTCAATTTCTAATCTTTGTCATGGCACGCTGATAAGGCAGATAGAACGGATTTTTTTAGGAGCTAATCCCGCTATCCGTTTCAATCTTTTGTGTCCGCCGCGGCGGACACAAAAGGATTTCCACTTCTATCGGGGCTAGGCCAAACATTTTCATAATAGTATTTTCGTCTGGTTTTGTCATTTCGACCAAGGAGAAATCGCATTTGCTAAATCCGCACAGTACGTTGCTCTCTGGATGTGATTTCTCCTTCGTCGAAATGACACAAAAACGCAGTTTATACATTGTGATTAAACAAAAAAAGAGAACCGAAAGTCCTCTTTTTTTATATTATCAAAACTAAATTACTCGCTGTCAACTTCAACAAGATCTTCTATACTTTCACCTGCATCTCCGACAGCAACAATTTCAGGTTTAGAAGCTTTTAGGGCGTTGAATCTTTCTAATTGCTCTAAGTCTCCTTCTTCTCCGCTAAAGTATGGGAAAACATCCATAATTGGCGATTCAGAAATAGCCGGAATCGTATAGTCGCCCATTGTATTTTTCATTGCCGTAACCGTATTGTCATAGGCTTCTTTTACGTCATTGCCCTGAACTAACAAATACATGTTTGTTTTACGTTCTTTTCCGCTTTCTTCATCATAAGCCATTAAAGTAACTTTTGATTTAAACCAGCGATCTGCATTTTCAAAAGGATGAATTTCGGCATAATTTGCCACTTTTATATTCGTGATTTTAAATTCTTCACTTACATACGCTTTCATCTCCTCGTTAATTCTGCTTTCGGCTTCTGTATACGATATTGCGTCTACCAAATAAGGCTCTGTAGTAACCTTTTGTGTCCCAATATCATCTGTTTTTCTATATTTTACTTTGCATTCGTACCAAGTTGCGCTCATTTATCATTTTTTTAAGGTTGCCAAAGATAGATTTTAAAGGAAATAAAAATTCTTAATTCTCAAAATAGATATTCACAATTTGAAATAAATTACAATATTTATTTTTCCCTTTAATCGTGATTTATTTTTTGCCAATGATTTAACACAATACTATTATAAACTATAAAATAAACTGACAATTATTTAATAAATTTGTAAGTATAATACAGTAAAAACCAAAGCCCCAAACTATTTGTATCATTAAAAAAACTATACCATGAAACTTACTAAATTTTTAGGCGATCAGGGTTACGATTTAATCGAAGGACCTATAAGAAGTCATAAACCCCTGCAATTATGGTTGAAAAAGCCATTTGATGAAGCTCAGCTTTATTATGCTCATATTAGTCACGCTTTTAAAAGTGATGTTGAATTAATAGAGATCGAAAATCCGGCTTTGAGCGTTGATTACACTAAAAAAGATGATTACGGTTTCAATATCGGGATCACACTTTTGGAAGAAATCCTGAAAACATTGGGACTTGGAACTTTTGAAATTTCTGCCAAAATAAAATCAGGTAAAACCGTCACAATCAGTTATGAAAATTCGGTAACCAAAGAATATGCATTGGGAAATCTCGAAGAATATTTTTTTTCTGCTGATTTTCTGCATCCCAATCCTTCTTTGCTAAAAAATTCCAATCAAAATAATATTCTTCTTATTACGGGAACTGTTTTTGCCAAAAATCTTGTCGTAGATATTGAGACTGACTTTGCATTGGATGCTGCTTTGATTGCCAATTTAAATACCATTGCAGATGGCAAACTGGATTTTACGACAAGCAATCAGAATAAATTAAAAATGACGTCAAACATGGGCGTTTATTTTCCAATTGCAGTTCAGGCCAGCAGAATAGATTTTGACAGAAGCCGCTTTAAAAAATTAATACTGGCAACAGATAATCTTAATATATTTTAAAGCCGGGTTTGGTAAATTTTTCTGGCTTAAAAACAAAGTCAGAAAAATTTTAATAGATTTGTTTAACTATCTAAACCCAAAAAAATGAGAACATTAGACCAATGGTTTGACGAATATGCCGTAAGTCATCAAAACCCAAAAAACAAAGCAATACATTATGTTTGCGTTCCGGCAATTTACTTTTCGATCGTAGGTTTACTAATGAGTATTCCGAGTGGTTTTATTGCCAATACTTTACAATTGAATGCGCCTATTATCGAAAACTGGGCTGTTGTAGTTTTACTTTTTGTACTTATTTTTTATATCCGGTTATCCGTTGCAATGGCTATTAAAATTGCTATTTTTTCTGCCATTTGTCTGGTCGTGAATTATTATATCGGGCAGTTTTTGCCTTTGTGGGCATTCTCGATTGGCGTATTTGTAATTGCCTGGATTGGTCAGTTTTACGGACATAATATTGAAGGTAAAAAACCGTCTTTCTTAAAAGATCTTCAGTTTTTAATGATTGGCCCGGCGTGGGTTGTAGAGAATTTGTTTTCCAGAAAGTAAGGCGTATGAAAGCACAAAGAACAAGCAGAACGGCTCAATATATGGCTTTTTTTAGAGCATTAGAAACTAAACGCAAAAACAAACTATTTTCTGACCCTTACGCAATTTATTTTTTAGATTTTAAGTTGAGATTTGTAACGCGTTTGTCAAGGTATTCAGTTATTGCAAAATATATAAGCAATACGATACAAAAAAAGATTCCGGGTGCTTTATCTTCCGGAATTGCCAGAACAAAATATATCGACGAGCTGCTTGAAACTGCCATTTCAAACAATGTAAAGCAGGTTATCATATTAGGTGCTGGCTTTGACACGAGAGCTATACGACTTGATTTTCTAAAATCTGTTCCTGTTATAGAAATTGATCATCCCAATACATCAAATTTTAAAGCCAAAATTTATCAGAATCGCATCGGCAGAATTCCTGAAAATGTAAAATTTCTCCAAATTGATTTTAACAACCAAAATCTGGATCAATTAGCATTAGAACACAATGTAGATTTTTCTAAACCCACTGCCACAATATGGGAAGGTGTAACCAATTATTTAAGCGAAGAAGCTGTAAAAAACACATTTTCTTTCATTTCAAAATTTGCAAAAAACAGCTATGTCATATTTACTTATGTACATAAAGAAATTCTCTACAATCCCAGCTCATTTTTAGGCGGTGAGAAACTTTTAGAAGATCTTAAAGAACTGGAAGAACATTGGACTTTTGGCTTTATACCAAGTGAATTACCTAATTATTTAAAACAGTTTGATATCGAACTTATAGAAGATTTAGGAGCTAATGAATATCGGGAAAGATTCCTACCTGACAGAGCTGAAAAAGGTTATGAATTTTACAGAACCGCCGTTGGAATAAAGCGATAATATTTACTGCTTTTTGTTAGCGCAGATCTCGATTATTCTACAATATCATATCATAAATTTATTATTATAAGAATAAAAATTATGAAAATTAATAACAAAGAAGTCGACATTGAAGGAAATGATATTTTTACCTACAGAAGAATTAGGCGAACGATTGGTTATTTAGGAATAAGCCTTCCGATGCTTTTAGTTGGTTTGTCTTATATTTCATTTTTTAGAACACCGCTTCAGCTTTCTATAAGTGATTATTATTTTACTAATCTCAGAGAAATTTTCACTGGAACTTTGGCTGCCGTGGGTTTGTTTATGATTAATTATAAAGGGTCAGGAAATCCTTCGATCTGGAAAAACGATAATTTACTCACCAATATTGCCGGAATCATGGCAATTGGTGTGGCATTAATTCCGGTGAATCCTGATGACTTTGCCTTTAAAATTTACACTTTAATTCCCTATCCCGAGAAATGGCTTGGCTGGCTTCATTATAGTTTTGCCGCTTTCCTTTTTTTAATTATGGCTTTGCTGTCAATTAATGTTTTTACAATTGGTCAGAAAAACGAAACCAGAGATCCCAAAAGTATTCTTAACGAAAATAATATTTACCGGTTTTGCGGTTATTCGATTCTGGTTTTTATTGTGATGGTGCCTGTTTCAGAAACCCTGAAATTGTTTTCTTATTCTACTTTGGTTTTTGAAGCTCTTGCTCTTTTCTCTTTCGGAATTGCCTGGCTGATAAAGGGACGCGCTCTTGGCGACAAAGGCATCATTGGCAAAAAATTATATCAGGAAAATAATCCTGTTGATACCGAAAAGATTTTTGAAGAATAGTTTGCTTACGTCCGCTTTTTTGAGTGGTATATTTTTTGGATAAATAAGTTAACTATTTAAAATTTAGATAATTATTAATTCATTAAAACCTATTTATTATGAAGCTAACTTATTACGGACATTCCTGTTTTTCAGTTTATGCTAATGGAAAACATATTCTCTTTGATCCTTTTATTACCGCTAACGAATTAGCAAAAGAGGTTAACGTTGATGAAATAAAAGCCGATTATATTTTTATTTCCCACGCTCATTACGATCATATTCTTGATGTAGAACGTATCGCAAAAAACACAGGCGCTAAAGTTCTCGGGAATTTTGAAATCTATAACTGGCTTTTAAAAAACGGAATCGAAAATGCACATCCAATTAATCCCGGCGGAAAATATGATTTTGATTTTGGATCCGTTAAATGTGTTATTGCACAGCACCCTAGCAGTTTTATGGACGGAAGTTATGGCGGAATTGCCTGCGGTTTTGTATTAACAACCGTTGATGGCAATTTTTATTACAGCGGCGATACGGCCTTAACGCTTGATATGCAAATTATTCCAAAATTTACTCCACTTGATTTTGCTGTTTTCCCTATTGGTGACGGACTCACAATGGGAATTGAAGAAGCGATTGAAGCTTCTAAATTAGTTGGCGTTACAAAAATATTAGGCGTTCATTATGATACTTTTGGATTCATTGTTATGGATCATCAAAAAGCCGAAGAAAGTTTTAAAAACGCAAATCTGCAGCTGTTCTTGCCGAAAATTGGCAGTACCATCGAAATTTAATTTTTCTAAATATCGCTAAAATCTATTTTTTTAGCGAAATAAAACCGAGAATTAGCAGGCAAAATTCAGCCAATATCCCAGAAAGTATTGGTTTATAAATATTTTTTAACAAGGCATTAAAATTGTTTTTTGAATTGATTATTAACCAAAATTCAAAAACAATGAAAACAATTACGATTCCATTTGTTTTTTTGATGCTTATAACAAACTTATCTATTATGAATGCACAACAAACAACCGCCGTAAATTCAGAAACAGAATTTGCTGATGTTTCCGGAAGAAAATTAGCTTACCGTTCTATTGGAAAAGGAAATCCTATTATTCTGGTCAACCGCTTTAGAGGAACGCTCGACACCTGGGATCCGCTATTTTTAGACCAACTCGCCCGGCACTACAGGGTAATTACTTTTGACTACTCCGGAATTGGTTATTCAACAGGAAAGTTGCCAACTGATTTAAAAGATGTTGCAAAAGATGTAAAAGATCTGGCCGATTTTCTGAAAATAAAAAAAACAACCATAATGGGCTGGTCTTACGGTGGATTGGTAACGCAAGTGGCAACACTTCAATATTCTGATCTTATTTCTCAAACTGTACTATTAGGAACGGGGCCTCCTGGAGAAAGAGTTGTTCCGCTTGAACAGGCTTTTCTGGATTCAGCTTTAAAACCTGTTAATAATTTTGATGATGAAATTGTGCTGTTTTTTGAACCAACTTCTGAAACGAGTAAAATAGAAGCCAAGGCTTCTCACGACAGAATCGCAAAAAGAATTGATGTTTCTAAAATTCCATCAACTATGGAGGTTTTTCAGCTTTATTTTCAGGGAAGCGCAGGTTTAACCGAAGATAAAGATGATTTTAAAGGAAAACTTAAAACTACCAAAACTCCAATTCTTATTATATCCGGTGATCACGATATTAGTTTTGCTGCCGAAAACTGGTATCCTTTAACCCGACAATTGCCTACAGCACAACTTATTGTTCTTCCTCAAACAGGTCATGCACCACATCATCAACATGTGGATTTGGTGGTAAATTATATTCATGCTTTTTTAGAGAATACAAAGTAAATGGATGAATTTTTAAAAATACATTCCTAATAAAAGAAAACAAAAAAGCCAGTGACATTATATCACTGGCTTTCGTTTGAAAACATATTAAGCGCTTTACTCTACCTTAAAGAACTTATATGTTTTTTTTAAAGTCTTTATTTTATTTTGTAATTCAATCCAACTTCAAAAGTATTGTTTGCATACGCTCCCAATTTTCCAAAATATTTAGAGTAAGCAAGGAAAACGCCTAAGTCGTCAAGCGAAATTCCGAATGCTGTCGAAACAATACTATTGGTATGGTAAAATGCGGATACGTTCATCTTATAATCCGGGAAATTAAATCTTGCTCCCATATCTAAAATATCTTTGTGCCCTTTAATACCTCTGTAGGCAACCAATGGCTCAATATTTAGGTTTTCATCGTAATTGGATAATAATATCTTGTAACTCACCGCTGAATAAAATGTAGAGCGATCTGCGTAATTTTTTACACCATTATCATTTTCATAGAAAAGATTATGAAGTTTTGGCACAGATGCCTGTACTGTCCATAATCTGCTGGTATAAGCAATCCCTAAATCCGCATCTAATTTTGCTCCTTCATTAAAATTCTGAAGAACAGCATCATCTTTGTCACCTATTACTTTACTGTAATCAATTGAGGCAAATTTTGCACCTGCAGATAAACCGAAATGAATTTTGTCTTCCACTCCTATCGGTAAATGATAAGCAAAGGTTCCCATTATTCTGGTTCTGTTAATTAAGTCTGCTCTGTCACTGGTAACATTTAATCCTAGTCCTGTTCTGTTTCCCGAATTGTATTCGAAGGTGGCATTCATTAATATCGGATTGCCCGGAACTTCATCCCATTGTCTTTGGTAACCTAAGTTCAGTTTTGCCCCTTCCTCTAACCCTGCCATTGCAGGGTTATTAATATACTGGTTTTGAAAATACATGGACTCGTATTCTGTTAACTGCGCCTTTGCGGAATTAGTTCCTAATATAAGCAGGAACATAATTGCCTGTAAATAGATTGTTTTTATTGATTTTATTTTCATTGTATTTATGTCTGTGTGGTTATGTTCTAACCACTTTTACTATTTTTCGTTTCTTTTGCTCCAGATTATTAGTTTCTAATGATCGAAATGAATCCTTTAATTTTAGGAGAACCATTTCCTAGGTCAATTAGATAGTAATAAGTGTCTTCGTTAAGCGGAGATCCTTTATAAGAACCATCCCAATCATTGTTATAATTATTTTTAGAATACACTAATCTTGCTGCTCTGTCAAAAACTTTAACTGAATTGTTTGGATATTTATCCAGACCATCAATTATCCAATAGTCATTTTTACCATCTCCGTTTGGAGTAATAATATTTGTTGGTACAATTGCTTGTGGTACTGCATCTGCTCTGTTTACAATAACTGTATAGGTTTCTTGTGTACCATCTTCAGCTGTAACAACTACAGTCACTACATTTTCTCCTACTTTTAAATCTATTGGAGAAGAAGGATCAATTGTCACTCCGTCAACTATCATTTCTACTTTTGCAGCAGGATCTATTGGCTTAGGTGTAATTACAATTGAATCAGTCGCATTTGGTACATCTACTGTATACCCTTTAGTATCAGTATTAAAAGCAGGACTTAAAGTACCATCACTTAAAGCGATATCTGATAAACCTGCATTATCAGAAGGCTTGTTTGTAGGCTCATCTCTTGTAACAACAACAGTATAAGTTTCTTGTGTTCCATCAGGAGCAGTAACCACTACAGTAACTACGTTATCACCAACTTTTAAATCGATTGGTGCTGTGTTATCCGTGATTGTTTTTCCGTCGATTATCATCTCCACTTTTGCATCCGGATCTTTTGGTGTAGGAGTAATTACAATTGAATCAGTCGCATTTGGTACATCTACTGTATACCCTTTAGTATCTACATCAAAAGCCGGGCTTAAAGTACCTTCACTAACCGTAATATCAGCTAAACCTGCATCACTAGAAGGCTCTCTTGTAACAATTACTGTATAAGTTTCTTGTGTTGTGCCATCAGGAGCAGTAACCACTACTGTAACTACGTTATCGCCAACTTTTAAATCGATTGGTGCTGTGTTATCCGTGATTGTTTTTCCGTCGATTATCATCTCCACTTTTGCATCCGGATCTTTTGTCGTAGGAGTAATTACAATTGAATCAGTCGCATTTGGTACATCAACTGTATACCCTTTAGTATCAACATCAAAAGCCGGGCTTAAAGTACCTTCACTAACCGTAATGTCAGCTAAACCTGCATCAGTAGAAGGCTCTCTTGTAACAACAACAGTATATGTTTCTTGTGTTGTGCCATCAGGAGCAGTAACTAATACTGTAACTACGTTATCGCCAACTTTTAAATCGATTGGTGCTGTGTTATCCGTGATTGTTTTTCCGTCAATTATCATCTCTACTTTTGCATCCGGATCTTTTGATGTAGGAGTAATTACAATTGAATCAGTCGCATTTGGCACATCCACTGTATACCCTTTAGTATCTACATCAAAAGCTGGGCTTAAAGTACCTTCACTAACCGTAATGTCAGCTAAACCTGCATCAGTAGAAGGCTCTCTTGTAACTATTACTGTATAAGTATTAATAGTTCCATCCTGAGCTGTAACTACAGTTGTAATCTCATTTTCTCCAACTACCAATGGAAGTTTATTTGTAGGTGTTCCACTTGGCACTACTTCTCCATTCACTGTCACTGTTGCTGTAGGATCTGTTGTAACGGGTGTTACTGTAATACTTGTAACATCATTAGGTACGGTAGCTGTATAATCTTTAGTTCCTTCTGAAAAAGTCGGGCTTAGTGTACCTTCACTGATTGCTAAATCTGTTAAGCCTGCATTACTTGATTTAATCACGGTTAAAGTTCCGTTTTTAAACGTAATACTATAATTTGGTGAAACGGCTTCGCTAACTGTGATTTCATATTCTCCTACTGGACTTTCTTTAACCGCAAGAGTTGCGATTTTAGCCTGTTTAGTTAAATTCGCTTCAGTATCTCCATTTCTAAATCCAGCATAACTTGCTGTTAAAACTGGATTTTCAATACCAAACTCTCTTCGCTGATTATCTGCTGTAACAGTTAAGGCTGCAGGAGTAATAGTCAATAATGCATTTTGTCCGTAAGTAATAGTATAGTTTGACGAAACTGCTCCGCTAACTGTGATTGGGTAAGTTCCTACTGCACTTCCTTTTGTAGCTGTAGTTGCAATTGTAACTGCTGGCAATAAGCTTGATTCAGTATCACCATTTACAAAACCAACATAATTCGCCGTTAAAACCGGATTTTCAATACCATATTCTCTTTGCTGACTTAGAGTTGTAATCGTTAAGTTAGCAGGAGTAATAGTTAATATTCCATTTGTATAAGCAATAGCATAGTTTGATAATGCTGCTCCACTAGCTGTGATTTCATAAGTTCCGGTTGGACTTCCTTGAACTGCAGTAGTCTTAATTGTTGCCGGTGTTGTTAAACTTACTTCAGTATCTCCGTTTACAAAACCAACATAACTTGCTGTTAAAACTGGATTCGCTGATCCGTAAACTCTATCATTATCATTTACAATTATAGACAAAGCTGCAGGAGTAACAGTTAATAATGCATTTGTTCCGTAAGTAATTGTGTAGTTTAATAAAGTTGCTCCACTAGCCGTGATTGCATAAGTTCCTATTGGGCTTCCTTTAACTGCAGTAGTTGCAATTGTTGCAGGTGTTGTTAAACTTGCTGCAGTATCTCCATTTACAAAACCAACATAACTTGCTGTTAAAACTGGATTATCTGACCCGTAAACTTTAGTATTATTATTTGCAGTAATAAGTAAAGCTGCAGGAGTAATAGTTAACTTACCATTTGTATAAGTAATATTATAGTTCGCTAAAACTGCTCCACTAACTGTGATTTCGTAAGTTCCTATTGAACTTCCTTTAACTGCTGTAGTTTCAATTTTTACTGCTGTCGTTAAACTTGTTTGAGTATCGCCATTTACAAACCCAACATAACTTGCGGTTAAAACGGGATTATCTGATCCGTAAACTTTAGAAGCATCATTTGCAGTAATAGATAATGTTGCAGCAGTAATTGTCAATTTACCATTTGCATAAGTAATGTTATAATTTGATGAATCCGCTCCACTAGTTGTGATTGCATAAGTTCCTACCGAACTGCCTTTAACTGCAGTTGTTGTAATTGTAACTGGCGTTGGTAAACTTGCATCAGTATCTCCATTTACGAAACCAACATAACTTGCTGTTAAAACGGGATTCTCTGATCCATAAACTTTAGAAATATCATTTGCAGTAATTGTAAGCGGAGCTTTATTTACTGTACTTATTAAGATTGGGATATTTATAGTAGTTGTACCGGTACTTGTCAAAACTATATTGCCTGAATAACTACCTGCCAGAATTGTTCCCTTCAATCGAACATACACTTTTGTTGCTGGAATATAAGCTGCAGTTCCTACACTAATTGTATCAGAAAAAGTAACTCCATCTGTACTTACTTCAAATCCTTCAGGCGAAGTAACTAAAATTCCTCCAACAATGTCAGTACCGGATATAGTAAGATTACCAGATACGGATGGCGTACCATAAATTGTAGTTAATCCTGCTAAGCTATTTTTGTCTATTACTATTGTTGGTCCAACATTTACAATACCATTGTTAAGAACAAAATAGGTATCATTTTTATTAACTGCATTTGAATTTCTACTACCCCAAGATCCACCACCTTCAGCTGTGGTTCCTAATTTTATATATTTGGCAGAATGTACTAAATTGGCAGTCAAGTTAGCAACAACTCCAGTCAAGATAGAAAAAGTTCCGTTTATTGTCGTTTTTGCACCAAAGGTTTTAATTGCAGTTCCTGACAATGTAAGATTATTATATATTATTGATCCCGCTCCTAAATTTTGCGTTCCTCCGTTAAATTCGACTGTACCGGTTCCTGCATTAAAACTGCCCCCAGTTCCTACTATATTCCCATCAATTTTTAGAATACTTGAACCGGCATTTAATGTACCCTGAGTTCTGGTCCAGTCAGAAGTAAATGTATGAGTCAAAGCATCTCCCAAGTCTAGTGTACCTCCTGATCCATTAATGATCAATTCTTTTGAAGTTAAGTTTCCTGTAAGAGTAGCTATCCCTCCATCTTTATTCATAGCAAGGCCTTTAGCAGAGTTAAAAACACCAATATTTTGATCAGCATCACCTGTTAGATAAACAAATTCACCAGTATTTAAATTCCCATGAGTTATATCCACATTGTTGTTAAGGAAATCACCTCCTAAATATATTTTAGTGTTAGGAGCTTCCAACGTAGTATTATCATTTATTAAAAGCGGTACTCCATTGTTAAATCTTTTTTCTAATGCTAAACTATTCAATATAACTGTACTCTGTTTGATTACTACTCCTCCCGTTGCTATAAATGGGCTAATCCATTCCGGTCCTGCTGTAAATGGTAAAGTAGTATTATATTTTAAAGCAGCATTATCTCCATAAGTTGGGGCAGCAGAAGCTGTTGCTCCCTCCATACTAAGTTCGCCATTTACTATTACATCCGTAGTAATTAATCTACTATTGCTACCGGCAAGGGTTAGATTATTATAAGTATATGCACCTATTTCACGTGCTGTTGATCCTCCATATGTTACAGTTCCAAATCCGTCAGCATTTAAAGCGCCTCCGGTCATTACTCCTCCAACAAGTAAATCTCCATCCCCTGAAAAAGTTATATTATTCTTAGATCCAGCTCCCATTGTTATACCTCCTGCTACATTAACTGTTCCTAATCGTCCTATATTTAAGCCAGCATCTCCAGTACCCGTGCTATTTATAACTATTGATCCAGCGACAGAAAGAACCCCAGCTCCTTTTACCGTTAAAATAACATTACTTGCAGAAGAATTTGACAATGTTAGACTTTTACAAGCAGCTCCTGATGTAGATATTACGGGCAGATTTAGTGCCGTATTATCTATTGTTACATCATAAGCATTTGTAGGCTTTCCAGAAGGAGCCCAATTTGTAGCTGTATCCCAGGCAGTGCTCGTGGCACCTGTCCAGGTTTTTTGACCATATCCTATTATATTAAATAAAAGAAAGGCTAATACGAGAAGTAAATTTTTGTTCATTTTTATTTTATTTCTATCCATTTTTGTTTTAGTTTTTTTTGATTCATGCTTTTAATTTTCTACTTCATACATTTTGGTTTTTAATTCATTTTTAAATTATTTCACTCCTTTTTTAAACTTTCAACTCCAACAAACATTTAAAAACAATTGCATAAAATTCACTACCGTTTGTTTTTAAATTCTCATAAAAAAATCACTTTAATAAGTGATCGCTATTTCCATAAAAAGAAATAATAAGTATAATACGCTGATTGCAAAATCATTGCAGAAAAAACATTCGCAAGTCCTTTAATTACGGGAGCTGCCGTTATTTGATTATTCAAATATTGCAACTATATGTATCTAATACTTCCTTTAAAAGTTTTTAGATGAATAGATAAAGACATTTATTACAAACAGTGGAATTAAAAAGAAAAAGGAAGATGGGTACCGATCAGAATTTGTAGCGGTACGAGTAAACTATTGCTACCTCACTTTAAATAACAAATGAAATCTGATTCCAAATGAGGATATAATAGAAATTCAAAAAGGAATATGGAAAAAATAAATCTTTCTTATTTTTGTAAAATAAAAAAAGGCAAAATACATTAAGTATTTTGCCTTTTGTTGTGACCGCGGAGGGGTTCGAACCCCCAACCCTCAGAGCCGAAATCTGATATTCTATCCAGTTGAACTACGCGGTCTTTTTTATTTTAGATTTATGATTTTAGAATCAGATTCAATCTAAAATCTGAACTCTAAAATCTAAATATTATTTAAACTAAAAGTTTCTTTACAATTGCAGAAATTGTTTTTCCTTCAGCAGTTCCGCCTAATTGAGCAGAAGCTAATCCCATAACTTTTCCCATTGATGCAATTCCTGAAGCACCGGTTTCAGCAATGATTTTTGCAACCACAGCTTCTACTTCTTCTTCACTTAATTGTGCAGGAAGGAATTTTTCGATTACAGCAACCTGAGCCAATTCCGGTTCTGCCAAGTCTGGACGGTTTTGCTCTGTAAAGATTCTTGCGCTTTCTTTACGTGTTTTAACCAATCTCTGAAGTAATTTTACTTCATCGTCTTCAGTTAATTCTTCTTTAGAACCTGAAGCTGTTGCAGCTAATAACATTTCTGATTTAATAGCTCTTAAAGCTTCTAATGCTACAGTATCTTTTGCTCTCATGGCGGTTTTGATCTCGTCCATGATTAGTGTTTGTAAACTCATTTTTTGTTTTTATTTAAATAAGCAATGCTTATAAATTGATTGATATTTGAATATTTGTTTTCGACTTCAATCGAACGGACAATAAAATTAACTTTAATTACGGAGTAAGGAAGTCAAATTTTTAAATTCTGTGCGAAGATAAAAAAAATAACCCGAAAATTAAATCCAATTTTCGGGTTATCCTATTTATTATGACTGTAAAATTAATCTACGTTATCGTGCAAAAATGAATTGTTTGAACGCAATTGTAAATCATTATTACTATCAGTACCAACAGATATTCTTGAATTGGTTGTATTCGACTGATTGTTTGAAAGATCGATACCTAATCTTTTGTAAGCAGGCTCTTTTTCAAGTTCATCGATTCTCGAAACATTGTTATGGAATTTGTAATTGAACTCTTTTAATTTCTTTCTTCTTTCTTCTGCTCTTAAACGCAATGTTTCTTCGATTGTTAATTCCATCGGAGAAGCATGATCTGTAGTTGTAAAAGCAGCTTCCTGTGCAAAATCAACTCTTGGTTTCAATGTAATATTTAATTCCTCAGGAACTACATCTTCAACCACTTTTTCAACTGGTTTTGATGTGATTAAATCATTCTCAACCTCCATATATTCCTCTAAAGAATATTTAATGATTCCGTTATCAGAAAGCTCCGTTACCGGGACAAATGAAACCGGGTCATTTACTTTTATATTACGGGTTTCGTTTGTTAATTCAAACAAAACTCTATTATCTTCAACAACTGGTTCTTTTTTTACTTCAGGCTCAGTTCTAAAAAGAGGCAAATCAAAAGAGAACGTTGTTTGTTCTTCTTTTTCAAATACCCTTTGCTGAACAGGTTTTACTTCCTGAAAAGCCTGAGTCTGCGGAGCTGAAATAGTAAAATCGATATCTGTAATTGGCGAAACGATTTCAAAAGTTACATCAAGGTTTTTAATAAACTCTGACATTACTACTAATTCATCCTGATTGATTACTGGAGCAACAGCAACCGGAGTTGGATTTACGGGAGCAACAGCCGTATCTTCCATTAATTCAAAAACAATTTTTTCTTCTGATTTTGCAGTTGGTGTATTGCTTGTTGAATCAAAAGAAGCAAGTGCTCTGTTCGTTAAATTATGAACACTTCTTTGCTCATCTTCTAACGTATGAATGATTTTTTTAGGCTCTGTATTTACAATTTCATTTTGTTGTTCAACGTCAAAACCAGTAGCAATAATAGTTACGGCAATAGCCTCACCAAGAGTTTCGTCTTCACCAACTCCCATGATAATATTAGCATTGTAACCTGCTTCTGCCTGAATATGATCGTTGATTTCTCCAATTTCATCAAGCGTAATTTCGTTTGATCCAGAAACGATAAGCAACAATACGTTTTTGGCTCCTGTAATTTTGTTGTCGTTTAACAACGGAGAATCCAATGCAGAAATAATCGCATCTTTTGCTCTGTTTTCACCTTCGGCAACAGAAGATCCCATGATCGCAGTTCCACTGTTTGCAAGAACAGTTCTGGCATCACGTAAATCGATATTTTGAGTATAGTGGTGCGTAATTACTTCAGCAATACCTCTTGAGGCTGTTGCCAAAACTTCATCCGCTTTTGAGAATCCGGCTTTAAAACCAAGATTTCCGTATACTTCTCTTAATTTATTATTGTTGATTACGATTAATGAATCTACTTGTTTGCGTAACTTTTCGATTCCTAAAAGCGCTTGTTCCTGACGCACTTTCCCTTCAAACTGAAAAGGAATTGTCACGATACCAACTGTTAATATTTCTCTTTCTTTCGCTAATTGTGCAATAACCGGAGCAGCACCAGTACCTGTTCCACCCCCCATACCAGCGGTAATAAATACCATCTTAGTACCACGGTCTAACATTTTTTCGATATCGGCAATACTTTCAATAGCAGATTGTTGTCCTACATCAGGATTTGCTCCTGCTCCAAGACCCTCTGTTAGGTTCATCCCTAATTGAATTTTATTTGGTACAGCACTATTTTGAAGTGCTTGTGAATCTGTATTACAAACGATAAAATCTACCCCTTTAATACCTTGCTTGAACATGTGGTTGATAGCGTTACTTCCGCCTCCACCGACACCTATTACTTTGATTACATTTGATTGGTTTTTCGGTAAATCAAATGAAATACTTCCAAATTCTGAGTTGCTCATCATCTTTTTGGTTTTGAAATTCTTATTAAATACATTTTTTACTTCTTGACTTGGGGCAAAAAGTAATCCTTTTCGTTTATTACTATTTTATTCTGCGTTGTCTAAAAAATCTTTGATTTTATCGACATAACGATCAAAAAATGATCTTCTTATTTTTGTTTCGGTAGACTCGTCTTTGGTCGCCACATTACTTCTAACTTCTCTTGGCGGTTCAAAAGTTTCTACTCTTTCAACGTAGTTTTCTTCAACTTCGTATCGCTGTTGTACCGGTTGTTGCACTTGCGGTGGAACATTTCTGTACACCACTCTTGGCTGTTCGTTTACAATCTCCATTCTAACAGCACTTTGTGTACTATTTTCGATGCTGTTCATTACCAAACCAACTGCAGTTGCAAACAACGGACTTGAAATTTCTTCGCTTGAATTTCCTGCTAAATGCTCGTTTGGATATCCAATTCTGGTATCCATACCAGTAATGTACTCTACTAATTGTTTGATGTGTTTTAGTTGAGCTCCACCACCTGTAAGAACAATTCCTGCAATTAATTTCTTGCGTGGATCTTCGTGTCCGTAAGCCTTAATTTCGGCAAAAACCTGCTCTACAATTTCTACTACACGTGCATGAATAATCTTAGATAAGTTTTTAAGCGAAATCTCTTTTGGCTCTCTTCCTCTTAATCCCGGAATAGAAACAATCTCGTTGTCTTTATTTTCTCCCGGCCATGCCGATCCGAATTTTATTTTTAAAAGCTCTGCCTGTTTTTCAATAATAGAACATCCTTCTTTAATATCTTCTGTAATTACGTTTCCTCCGAAAGGAATTACAGCAGTATGACGAATGATGCCATCTTTAAAAATGGCTAAATCTGTTGTTCCGCCACCAATATCGATAAGCGCTACACCAGCTTCTTTTTCTTCCTGACTCAAAACCGCATCTGCCGAAGCCAATGGCTCTAATGTTAATCCTGACAATTCAATTCCTGAACTCTGAATACATCTTCCCACATTTCTGATAGAAGATGCCTGACCAACAACCACGTGAAAACTAGATTCTAATCTTCCGCCGTACATTCCGATTGGTTCTTTAATTTCAGATTGTCCGTCGATTTTAAATTCCTGCGGCAAAACGTGAATAATTTCTTCTCCCGGTAACATGGCCAGTTTATTTACCTGGTCAATCAAAAGCTGAATATCATTTTCGCCAATTACTTCTTCCGGATTACTACGGCTGATGTAATCGGTATGCTGTATACTTCTGATGTGCTGCCCGGCAATACCCACAACAACATCTTTTATTTTATAACCTGAATTATTTTCTGCTTCTAAAATAGCTTGTTGAATTGACTGAATAGTTTGCGTAATGTTGTTTACAACACCTCTCGCCACACCCAGACTTTTGGATTTACCAATACCCAAAATTTCCAGCTTACCATACTCATTCTTCTTGCCTATCATGGCAACTATTTTGGTGGTTCCAATATCTAGACCTACTGCAATGTTATCTTTTTCCATTTTCTATTATTTTGTGCAAACTACTTGTTCCGTAAACCTCAGGTCAATCTTATTGTATTTGTATAACGAACTATCTAAAACTGCTTTTTGAAAAAAGGCTTTATAATTATCAAATTTCTTATCAACATTCATCGTTCTGCCAAAATCGATGAAGTAATTATAATTTCTATTAAACATTTTTAGGCTACCATTAGGCATAATTTGAATTGCAATGATGTTTTTTTTCAAAAACGCATCGTCATAAATTGTGCGAAATAAGGTAGCTAAATCTTCGTTATTTTTTTTATTTATTGCCCCTGAAACAAGAGGAACCCGCGCTGTAAAATTGTCTGATAAGGGCATTTTATTTCCCTCATAGTCAATATAAAAAGAGTCATCACCATCATAAACTCTTGCTATTGGTGTCTTCTGTTTTACTATCGCTTTTAGAACACCATCAATACTTACAAATACATCTGACTTTTCAATCATGTCTTGCGTATCAAGGTTTTTTTCTATCTTATTCAAATCTACTTCATCTTTTCGGATAGTGGAAGCGTCCCTTTTATTTTCTATTAACAATTTATTAACCGCTTCAGGTTTTATAAAAAGCGTATTTTCTCCTACAAAAACAACGGTCGATTTTTTCAATTTTCTATTCCCGTTTCGATGCTGAGCGAACGAGTACAAAAAAAGTACTAGTCCAAAAATGAGCACTAATCGAATATTTGACCAATTAAATATTTTCATTGAGCATTTTTTTAATTGACGGAACCATTTCTCCAATATCACCAGCTCCTATTGTTACAATTATTGGCGCATCACTGGCTTTGATCTCCGCTAATAAATCACTTTTTGCAACAATTTTTTTGTTCGAATTTGTCATTTTTTCCAACAGCCATTCTGATGTAATCCCTTCCATCGGTAATTCGCGTGCCGGATAAATATCCATCAAAAACACTTCATCAAACTGAGATAAACTGGCAGCAAAACCATCAGCAAAATCTCTTGTTCTGCTAAACAAATGCGGCTGAAAAATTGCCAAAACTTTACGATTTGGATACAATTCTCTAACTGCTTGATGTACAGCATTTATTTCTGTTGGATGATGTGCATAATCATCTATATAAACTAATTTATCAGACTTAATCTGATACGAAAAACGTCTTCTTATACCGTTAAAAGAAGCTAGTGCTTTTGCAATCGAATCTGTCGAAGTTCCGAAAGTTTTTGCCATTGCAATAGCCATCAAACCGTTCATCAAATTGTGTTTCCCAGGCAAGCCAAAACGCAAATCTTTCATGATTTCTGATGGCGTCTGCACATCAAAAACATAACTTCCGTCTTCTATTCTTACATTGAAAGCTTTATACACAGCATCTTCATTTATAGCACATTGAACTCCTTCAATCGGTAATTCTTTTGTTATAAAAAGATTGTTTTTATTTTCAACCTTCGAAGCAAATTCTACAAATGAAGCTTCAATAGCCTCGCTGGTTCCGTAAATGTCCAAATGGTCTGCATCCATAGAAGTTATACAGGCAATATTGGGATGCAAATGCAAAAACGAACGATCAAATTCATCTGCTTCTACAACTGTTACGGTTTTTCCGCTTCCGATTAAATTCGAGTTGTAATTCTCTACAATTCCTCCCACAAAAGCTGTTACATCTGCTCCGCTTTCATATAAAATATGCCCTAAAATGCTTGATGTTGTGGTTTTTCCATGTGTTCCAGCAACCGCAAAACTAAACGTATCTTTAGTGATAAGTCCCAGAACTTCAGCACGTTTTTTAACCTCGTAATGTCTTTCTATGAAATAATTCCACTCTGAATGTGTAATTGGAACAGCAGGAGTAAAAATGACTAATGTATTTTCTACAAAATAGTCATTTGGAATCAAATTAATATTGTCTTCAAAATGAATATCAATACCACTTTCAATTAATTCATTTGTTAGCATTGATGGCGTTTTGTCGTAACCTGAAACCTGTTTTCCAATATATTTGAAATAACGGGCCAGAGCACTCATTCCGATGCCTCCAATACCAATAAAATAAACGTTTTGTATTTGATTTAAATTCATTTCAATTTTTAATTTTGAGCTATTTACAAGTTTGTTTTTTCCTATAAAAAACTAGTAATTAAGCCTTTGTATTTTTCTTACTTTAATAACTCAAAACGCTTAAAAATAGCGTTCTAATTTTTTTATTTTGTTCTATAATTTCTTTAAAAAGTTATATTATAACAACTTTTTAATTTCATCAACGATCACTTTTACGGCATTTGGCCTGGCGAGTTTTTTAATATTTTCGCTTAGTTGGTTTTGTTTGCCTATATCCTTCAATAAAGCTTCAAAAACAATACTAAACTGGCTGTCTAATTCTGATTCTTTTAGCAAAATTGCTCCCTTTGCATCTACAATTGCCTGTGCATTTTTTGTCTGATGATCTTCGGCTACATTTGGTGAAGGAATAAAAATTACCGGTTTCCCTACAATGCATAATTCCGAAACTGATGATGCTCCTGCACGTGAAATAATCACATCTGCCGCTGCATACACAAAATCCATTCTTTCAATAAAATCAACTACTCTAACGTTTTGTTGGTTGTGTTTTTTATAATCTTCAAAATATAATTTCCCGCATTGCCAGATAATCTGAACATCCTGAGAAAATATCGTTTGCAATTCTGATTCAATTAACTGATTGACTCTTCTAGCACCTAAACTTCCGCCCAAAACCAATAATGTTTTTTTATTTGGATCTAAACCATAAAATGCAATTGCTTCGTCTCTTTTACTGTCAATATCAATTAAATCCTGACGAACCGGATTTCCTGTCAGAACAATTTTTTCTTTTGGAAAAAAACGCTCTAAATTTTCATAAGCTACACAAATGGCATTTGCCTTTTTACTAAGCAATTTATTTGTGATACCGGGAAACGAATTTTGCTCCTGAATAACTGTCGGAATTCCTGCTCCTCCAGCTGCCTGTAATAATGGTCCGCTGGCAAAACCTCCCGTCCCTATCACGACATTTGGTTTAAATTGTTTGATGATTCTTCTTGACTCTAGCAAACTTGTTGCCAGTTTTAAAGGAAACATCATATTTTGCAATGTCAATTTTCTTTGTATGCCGGCAATCCAAAGTCCTTTTATTTCATATCCTGCCTGCGGTACTTTTTGCATTTCCATTTTATCCTTGGCACCTACAAAAAGAAATTCAGCATCAGGAAATTGCAATTTTAATTCATTTGCAATCGCAATCGCAGGATAGATATGCCCTCCTGTACCGCCACCACTTAATATGAATTTATAATTTGTCATATTTTTAAAAGTTATTCGCTTAAAAAACTACTTTATTCTTATTCTTTATTTATTCAAAACTGCATTCATCGGATTTCTGGAATTGTCCTCGATAGAATACATTGGTTCTCCTTCATAAATTTCTTCCCTTTCATCAACAGGCAAATCTTCTTCTGCCAGTTCTTTATCAATCAATCTCTGAAGTGCTTCTTTTCTTCTTTCTTTTTCCTGTTGCTCTTCTACAATTTCTTCGTCTTTTTTAGTCACGCTAATGATAATTCCAAGAGAAAAACACGTCATCCAGATTGAACTACCTCCACTACTTATCAGCGGAAGCGTTTGTCCTGTTACCGGCAATAATTCTACAGCAACCGCCATATTAATCATGGCCTGAAATATCATCGGAAAACCGAGCCCGACGACGACTAATTTTCCAAATAATGTAGTGGCTTTATGAGAAGCAATTACAAATCGGAACAAAAGCAATAAATACAAAAGCAAGATCGAAACTCCGCCCACTAAACCATATTCTTCGACAACAATGGCATAAATAAAATCGGAAGACGATTGTGGTAAAAAGTTTTTCTGAACGCTTTTTCCAGGTCCTAAACCTCCTAATCTTCCAGATGCAATGGCAATTTTTGCTTTTTCAATTTGATAATCATCTTCATCAGGTTTATCCGTAGTGAAGTTCGCGATACGACTTTCCCAGGTTGAAACCCTGCTAAAGAATCTTGAATCGGGAAATGCTTTAGCAACCAATAAAAAGAATACCAGCATTGCTACTCCTGAACCAATTATAAAACCGATATATTTTAATGGATATTTACCAATAAATGTCAACATCATCACCATTGAAAAAATCAACGCCGTAGTCGAAAAGTTAGCAGGTAAAATCAATGCAAGTGTGATAAAAACCGGAATCCAAAGCTGTACAAATGAGGTTTGAAACGGTTCATTTTCTTCTTTGGTTTTTGATAAATATCTTGCTACATAAATGAACAAAACAATTGAAGCCAAAGTCGACGTTTGAAACGTGATTCCGATAAACGGAACCTGAATCCAACGGCTTGCATTTGCTCCGGCGATTACTGTTCCTTTCAATAAAGTATACAACAGTAAAATCCATACAACCGGCAAAGCGATTTTAGAAATGGCTCTGAAATAATGATACGGCACTTTATGGACCCAGTAAATAATCATGAAACCAATACAAATATGTGCCAAATGTTTTACCAGATACCCCAGTGTATTTCCTGTTCCGTGACCGATATAGGCTAAATTACTACTCGCACTAAAAACAGGCATAAACGAAAACAATGCTAATAAAGCCACGAATGACCATATTACTCTGTCTCCTTTTAATTTATTTACTAGTTCTTTCATAATTCTGATTTTGTTTCAAGTTTGTTTCGTTTCATGTTTCAAGTTCTCACATAACGTGAAACCTGAAACTTGAAACTATTTTTACAGGTTGTGTACTGCTTGTTTGAATTGCTTTCCACGATCTTCGTAGTTTTCGAATAAATCGAAACTTGCGCAGGCTGGAGACAATAAAACAGCATCACCTTTTTCTGTTAATCTTTGTGCTGTTTTTACAGCATCGTTCATATTGTTTACTTCTACCATGATGTCAACAACATTTCCAAAAGCATTGATTATTTTTTGGTTATCAATTCCTAAACAAATAATTGCTTTTACTTTTTCGCGAACTAATGACATTAATTCGTTGTAATCGTTTCCTTTATCAACACCACCCACAATCCATACTGTTGGTACATTCATACTATCCAGTGCAAAGAAAGTAGCGTTTACATTTGTTGCTTTTGAATCGTTGATGTATTGTACATTCTGAATTTTCAATACTTTTTCTAAGCGGTGTTCAACACCTTGAAAATTTGATAAACTTTCGCGAATTGTTGCATTTCTAATTTGCATCAATTTTGCTACAGAGCTTGCTGCCATTGCGTTTTTCATATTATGTTTTCCTTCTAACGCAATGTATTCTGTTTCCATTGTAAACTCTTCTTGGTTGATCTTTATTTCCATTTTGTTGTTATTTATAGAAGCTCCTTCGTCAAAACTTTTTGTCAGTGAAAAAGGAATTAATTTTGCTTTTGTTTTGTTATTTTTTAACCATTCTGTACTTGCTTCATCATCTGCATCGTAAATCAGATAATCACTTTCCGTCTGGTTCATTGTTATTCGAAACTTCGAATTGATATAATTTTGATATTTATATTCGTATCGATCTAAATGATCCGGGCTAATATTTGTGATTATGGCAATATCCGGCCTGTAATCTATAATTCCGTCAAGCTGAAAACTACTTAATTCAAGAACGTATGCGTCGTATTTATTTTCGGCTACCTGCCAGGCAAAACTCTTTCCTATGTTTCCTCCCAAACCTACATTCAATCCTGCCGATTTCAGCAAATGATGCGTTAACATTGTTGTGGTAGTTTTACCGTTACTACCCGTAATTCCAATTGTTAAAGCTTCGGTAAAGGGTTTTGCAAATTCAATTTCCGAAATCACCTGAACTCCCGCCGCAATAAGCTTTTTTACTATCGGAGATTTTTCCGGAATCCCGGGACTTTTCATGACTACATCGGCATTCAAAATCAGGTCTTCTGTATGTTGCTCTTCTTCCCAGGCAATCCCATTTATTATAAGAACTTCTTTATAACTTTCTTTTATTTTTCCAAAATCAGATACAAAAACTTCGTATCCCTGTTTCTTCCCGAGAATAGCCGTTCCAACGCCACTTTCTCCTCCACCTAAAACTACAAGCCTCATCTATCTTAATTTTAAAGTAACAATTGACAATATGGCTAACATGATGGCAACAATCCAGAAACGGGTTACGATTTTACTTTCGTGATAACCTTTTTTCTGATAATGATGATGCAATGGCGACATCAGGAAAATTCTTCGGCCTTCGCCAAAACGATTCTTTGTATATTTAAAATATGCTACCTGAATAATCACTGAAGCACTTTCTGCAAGGAAAATTCCACAGAATAAAACGATTAATATTTCTTTACGAACGGCAATTGCCAAAACTGCAATGATTCCACCAATCGTTAAACTTCCTGTATCACCCATAAACACAGAGGCGGGATATGAATTGTACCAGAGGAATCCAATTAATGCCCCCACAAAAGCGGATATAAATACCGTCATTTCTCCCGAATTGGGGATATACATGATATTCAGATAATTTGAGAAAATAATATTTCCGGATACAAACGTAAATATTCCGAGGGCGAGGACTGATATTGCCGAAGTTCCCGCGGCGAGTCCATCTATTCCATCTGTTAAATTAGCTCCGTTAGAAACTGCCGTGATGATAAAAATAACCACCGGAATAAAAATCAACCATGCCCATTTTTCATATCCGTCTCCTAAAAACGATAAAATTTCAGCATAATCAAATTCATTATTTTTTACGAAAGGAATTGTAGTTGCCGTAGATTTTTCTTCAATTGGAGCCGGCATAACAACAGTTGTATTTACATCTCTGTAGATATCTGTTCTTCCGGTATCAGTTCTCACAGTAACGGCAGGATTAAAATACAAAACCGTACCTACAATAAGTCCTAAACCAACTTGCCCAATAACTTTAAAAATACCTTTAAGTCCTTGTTTATCTTTTTTGAATATTTTAATATAATCATCCACAAAACCAATTGTTCCCATCCAAAGTGTGGTTACAATAAGCAATACGATGTAAATATTTTGCAAACGGGCAAACAATAAAACCGGAACAAGCGTAGCAAAAATGATAATCAGACCACCCATTGTTGGCGTTCCGGCTTTTTCATTTTGACCCGCAAGACCAAGCTCACGAACTGTTTCACCAACTTGTTGCTTGCGCAGAAAATTGATAACCCGTTTTCCGTAAATCGTGGATAAAAGCAGCGAAAGCATAAATGCTAAAGCCGATCTAAAAGTGATGTACTGAAAAACCCCTGCTCCCGGCATGTCTAATGTTTTTCTTAAATATTCAAATAAATAGTATAGCATATTTCTCTTGTTTTAAACTCCAATTTTGAAACTCCAAATTCCAAATCATTATGTGGTATTTTCGGATTTAAAAACTGATTATTATTTATTTAGCTGGTCTAAAATTTCCTTTATTATTTCCATATCATCAAAATGATGACGTACTCCATTAATTTCCTGATACGTTTCATGTCCTTTTCCGGCAATTAATACAATATCATTAGGCTGAGCCAATTGACAAGCTGTTTTAATGGCTTGTTTTCTGTCTGTAATTCTCAGCATTTTTTTGTAATTCTGTGGTTCAACACCTTTTTCCATTTCATCCAGAATTACTTCAGGATCTTCATTTCTTGGATTATCAGATGTTAAAATGGCTTTATCGCTCAAATCTGTTGCGATTTTGGCCATAATTGGTCTTTTCGTTTTATCTCTGTTTCCGCCACAACCAACAACTGTAATCAATTGTTCGTTTTTAGTGCGGATATCAGCAATCGTTTTTAAAACATTGTCTAATGCATCCGGCGTATGTGCATAATCTACAATTGCAGTAATATTTCCCTGAGAAATTATATACTGAAAACGTCCCGAAACACTTTCTAAATCAGACAGTAAACGCAAAGCTTCTAAACTGTCCATTCCTAATTCTACAGCTGTTCCGTAAATCGCCAGAACATTATAAGCATTAAAAGTCCCGATTAGTTTTACCCAAAGTTCATTATCGTTTACTTTTAATAATAAACCTGATAATTGGCTTTCTAAAATTTGTGCTTTAAAATCGGCATAGGTTTTTAAGGCATATGTTCGTTTTCTTGCTACTGTATTCTGCAGCATTACAGGACCATTTTTATCATCGATATTTGATAAAGCAAAAGCCGTTTTTGGCAATGAATCAAAAAATGACTTTTTTACATCTCTGTATTCTGCAAAAGTTGGATGATAATCTAAATGATCATGCGAAAGATTTGTAAAAATCCCTCCAACAAAATGCAAAGCTTCTGTACGCTTCTGGTGAATACCGTGCGAACTCACTTCCATAAAACAATGCGTTACTCCGGCCTCAATCATTTCATTTAAATAATGATTAATGGTGATAGAATCCGGAGTTGTATGTGTTGCATTATATTCTGTTACATCAACCATGATTTTTACAGTTGATAATAAACCAACTTTAAAACCTGCTTTTTGAAACAATTGAAACAGTAATGAAGCAATTGTTGTTTTTCCGTTTGTACCTGTAACACCAACTAATTTTAATTTTTCAGAAGGATTTCCAAAATAATTAGCCGCCATAAAAGCTAAAGCCGTATTAGTATCCAGAACTTTTATATAGGTAATTCCTTTTGCAAGGTTTTGTGGCAATTCATCACAAATAATTGCAATTGCACCTAACTGAATTGCTTTTTCAATATAATCATGACCATTAGAAAGCGATCCGCGAATGGCTATAAAAACATCATTTTCTTCAATTTTTCTTGAATCAAAATCAATTTTATGGATAGCAATATCCGTTGAACCAGTTACAGATTCAATAGCTACTTTATATAATATGTCTTTCAGTATTTTCACGATAATTCTAATACTATAGTTGTGTTTTTACTAATATTTTGTCCAGCCTGTAAAGACTGTTTTTTTACTTTTCCTACTCCGTTTACTTTTACTTTTAAACCTAAGTTTTCCAATAAAGCAATAGCGTCCATTCCTGGCATTCCTTTTAAATCCGGAACCTGATTTGATTTTTTATTGGCTTCGACAACATAATATTTATCATAACTTGAATCCTGTTTTGGAACTCTTGAATCCAGTTTTTTAACTTTGTTTGTCGAAGGCGCATCTGTAAATATTTTTTGGGCGATTCTTTTAAAAACCGGTCCTGCAACATCAGCTCCGTAATAATTATTCTTTGAAGTATTAGGTTTGTGAACCACTACAATACAAGAATATTTAGGATGATCAGCCGGAAAATAACCTACGAAAGAAGAGGCATAATACAATGCTGATTTTCCTTCTTTCCCCGCGTAATTCATCTGAGCCGTTCCTGTTTTTCCTGCCATCGAAAAATCTTTCGAATACAATTTAGAAGCCGTCCCCTTTTTAACTACATTCAACAATACTGCTTTTAATTTTTTTATGGTTTCAGGCGAACAAACACGTGGATTAATCACTTCTACATCAAATTTCTTGATAGTTTTATTCCATTCTTTTATTTCTGATACAAATTGTGGCTTAACCATCACTCCATTATTAGCAACCGAATTGTAAAATGCCAGTGTCTGCATTGGTGTAACTGAAACTTCATATCCAAAAGCCATCCACGGAAGTGAAATTCCCGACCAGTGTTTATCTCCAGGTTTTGGTATATAAGGTCTTCCTTCTCCTTTAAAATGCAATCCTAATGGTTTATCTAGCCCATAACTTTTAATATGATTTACAAACCTGGATGGATTACTTTTATAGTTTTCATAAACTGCCTGAACCATTACGGTATTTGACGAAAGTTCGAAACCACGTGCTAATGAAACTTTTCCATAACCTCCGTGGTGCGAATCATTAACTGGACGTCCATAATATCTTACTTGTCCACCGTGACTATCGTAAACCGTACTTGTATCTGCTACTTTATCTTCTAAAATCGCCATTAAATCGACTAATTTAAAAGTAGAACCAGGCTCATGAGATTCTGCAACAGCGTAATTTGTGGTTTCATAATACGATCCGTCTTCTGCTCTTCCAAGATTTGAAATCGCTTTTACGTGACCGGTTTCTGTTTCCATAACCACCACACAACCGTGATCTGCTTCGTAATCTTCCAGTTGTTTCAACAAAGCGTGGTGCGCGATATCCTGAATAAAAACATCAATTGTCGAGATCACGTCATAACCATCAATTGGATCTACTTCGTTCAAATCACGAATAGGTTTCCACTGCCCTTTTGCAATTTTTTGTTTTAAAATCTTACCGTCTTTTCCGTTTAGGTAATTTTTAAAAGCCCATTCGATTCCTTTACCCACTTCAACTCCTGTTGCAGGATCAATTCTGTCGTAACCAATTGTTCTTTCGGCAATTTTCCCTATCGGATGTTTTCTCACAGTTTCCTGTTCGATGATTATTCCGCCTTTAAACGGACCTAAATTAAACAACGGAAATCCTTTTATTTTTACATATTCAGTATAACTCAAATTGCGTCCTATTAAATAGTAGCGATTTTTGTTTTCTCTGGCTTTTCTTAATTCTTTTTCATAATAACCTCCCGGTCTGTCCAAAATAGTCGCCAATGAATCTGCTAATGCTTTTACGTGTTTTTCAAAAGTTTCTGTTTTTGGCGCTTTTGCATCAAATCTAATTTCATAATTAGGAATTGAGGTTGCCAGTAAACTTCCGTCTGCCGAATAAATATTTCCTTTGTTTGCCGGAATTACAAAATTCTTCACAGTACGCTGTTTGGCCAGTTTTCTGTAATAATCCCCTTCAACCCATTGAATATTAGTTAATTTAACAACAATAGCAATTGCCATCACAAAGATGAAAACTGCTACGAGGTAAATTCTGTAGGATATATGTTTATCGTCTACTGCCATATTCTTTTAAAGAAACTTTTTTCTTCTTCTTTTTTAACTTCTATTTTAACCGGAGGAACCGTTGATGGAAAAATTTGCTTTTCGAGCATTTTATCCGATATCGTTGACTCCATTTTTAATTTCATTAATTCTGATCTTCTGTCTACAAATTCTGATCGTAATTCTTTTACTTCATTATTCAGTTTTGCAATTTCAAAAACCTTTTGTTCGTATCGCTGTGTATTGGCAATCATGATTATGGCAAGTAAAATGAGAAAAACAATAAACCGCCAGTTTTTGACAGCGTCATCGTTTAATAGAAATCTTGCTTTTAATATGCTAAATACTCCGCCTTTCATTTTATACCTTAATTATATCTTTTCAGCAATTCTTAATTTTGCGCTTCTTGCTCTGTTGTTCACTTTAATTTCAGCATCATCAGGAACAATCAATTTTCCGATGGTTTTAAACGGAACCGTAAAATTTCCGTAAAAATCGCGTTCCGGCTCTCCTTCGAACATTCCGTTTTTGATAAATCTTTTTACCAGTCTGTCTTCAAGAGAATGATAAGAGATTACAGAAAATCTTCCGCCCGGATTTAAAATCTCTAACGATTGCTCGATAAATTCTTTTAAAACATCCATTTCCTGATTTACCTCAATACGAATGGCCTGATAAATCTGAGCCAATATTTTATTTCGAACTCTTTCCGGTAAATATTTTGCCAGAACCTCTTTCAGCTCGTCTGTTGTTTTGATTGGATAACCTTGTCTCGCCTCTACAATTGTTCTTGCCAAAGCCGGTGCGTTTTTCAACTCTCCATAATCAAAAAAAACACGACGTAAATCCTGTTCTTCATATTCATTAACCACACGGTAAGCATTTAAATCATTTTTCTGACTCATCCGCATATCGAGTTCGGCATCAAATCTGGTGGAGAAACCGCGCTCCGGAACATCAAACTGATGCGATGAAACTCCTAAATCGGCCAAAATTCCGTCAACACTTTTTACTCCGTGAAAACGTAAAAATCTTTTTATAAATCTAAAGTTCTCATTAATTAAGGTAAACCTTTCATCCGGCAACGCATTTGCAAGCGCATCTTCATCCTGATCAAAAGCAAACAATTTTCCGTTTGGCCCTAATCGTTTCAAAATTTCTTTTGAATGACCTCCGCCACCAAACGTTACATCTACATATATTCCGTCAGGTTTAATATTTAAACCATCAACTGTAGGATGAAGTAAAACCGGATTATGATATTCCATTGTCGTCGTCATTAATATTTCCCATTACTTCTTCGGCTAAATCTGCAAAATCCATATCTTCGCCGCTTATTGATTTTTCATATAAATCCTTATCCCAAATCTCAACTATATTAACCGCAGATGAAAAAACCACATCTTTTGAAATACCTGAAAAAGCAACCAAATCCTTTGGAACCAATAATCTTCCTAATGCATCAATCTCTACTACTTTAACTCCCGCAGTAAATCTTCGAATAAAATCATTGTTCTTTTTTACAAAACGATTGAGTTTGTTGATTTTTTGCATCATCAAATTCCACTCATCCATAGGATACAATTCTAAACACGGCTGAAAAACAGAGCGCTTCAAGACGAAACCGTCCTGAAGAGAGGATGCCAATTGCTTTTTTAAAGGCGCAGGCATCATTAGCCTCCCTTTAGCATCGACTTTACACTCGTATGTTCCTACAATTGTGTTCAAGAAAAATTCATTAACATGTTATACAGCAAAAATATAAAAAATATTACCACATTTTACCACAAAATACCACTTTGTTAATAAGTTTAACCACTTTTACCACAAATAGCCTAATTAATAGAGAATCAATTGAATAGATTATAATTAATGAATCAGTAATTCTATTTAACAATTACAAAAAATACATAGTCATTCTCTTAAAAACCATGCATTATGTTAGTTTTTTAACATTTTGCGTTTATGTAATTTTAATGAATAAAACCTGATTTTTAACCACTTAGAAGTTCTACTAAAATTATCTAGTTAAAAAATGGTAGCAAAAATCCATTTTTATTTATTAAACCCTATATTTGTCCAAATTGAAATTGGCATTAGATTAGATGGACAAAAACTACAAAAAAGAAGGCAAATACAGCTATTATGAAGCTGGAGAAGGAACTCCTATCGTAATTTTACACGGCTTAATGGGAGGTCTAAGTAACTTTGATGCTGTAGCAGAATATTTCCCAACGAAAGGATACAAAGTTGTTATCCCTGATTTGCCAATATACACTCAGAGTATTTTAAAAACGAACGTAAAAAGTTTTGCGAAATACGTAAAAGACTTTATCACCTTTAAAGGGTTTGATAAAGTAATTTTATTAGGTAATTCACTTGGAGGACATATTGCTCTTTACCACACAAAATTATATCCTGAAAAAGTTGCAGGTCTTGTAATTACCGGAAGTTCTGGTCTTTACGAAAGCGCAATGGGAGATAGTTACCCAAAAAGAGGAGATTATGAATACATCAAAAAGAAAGCTGAAGATGTATTTTATGATCCTAAAATTGCTACTCCAGAATTGATTGATGAAGTTTATGCAACCGTTAACGACCGCATCAAATTAATCAAAACCTTAACAATTGCAAAAAGTGCTATTCGCCACAATATGGCAAAAGATTTACCAAAGATGACGGCAGAAACCTGTATTATCTGGGGTAAAAATGATGCTGTAACTCCACCAAATGTGGCTGAAGAATTTGATAAATTATTGCCTAATTCAACTTTATACTGGATAGACAAATGTGGACATGCTGCTATGATGGAACATCCTCAGGAATTTAATGCAATTCTTGAAGAATGGCTTACAAAAAAGAATTTATAGCACTTAACTTTCGATTTCTGGAGGTTTAAAAAACAAAACACATGAAAATTACAACCGCCGAATTTATCATCAGTAATTCTGAAGTTGCAAAATGTCCAAAAGATTTTTTGCCGGAATATGCTTTTATCGGAAGATCAAACGTAGGGAAATCTTCGTTGATTAATATGCTTACCAATCATAAAAATCTAGCTAAAACTTCCGGGAGACCAGGAAAAACGCAATTAATAAATCACTTTAAAATCAACAACAATTGGTTTTTGGTCGATTTACCAGGTTACGGTTACGCTAAAGTATCTAAAAAAACAAAGTCTGTTTTCCAGCAATTTATTACAGATTATTTTGAAACCAGAGAACAGCTCGTTTGTGCTTTTGTTTTAATTGATATCCGTCATGAAGCGCAGGCCATCGATATTGAATTTATGTCTTATATGGGAGAAAGCGAAATTCCGTTTTGCATTATTTTCACCAAAGCAGATAAAATCAGTAAAGTAAAAATAGATTCACACATTGCCGCATACAAAAAGCAAATGTTTGCCAATAACTGGGAAGAAATGCCTCATTATTTTGTGACTTCGGCAACAGAACAAACCGGAAAAGAGGATGTTCTGGCATATATTGATGAAGTAAATCAGGAAGTTTTTAAAAACAACTCAGAGTTTTAAAAATAAAATTCTAATATTGAAATCCCAAATTCCAATATTAAAATTATCAAAAATAGAAATCCCAAATTCCAATTTTTAAGTGGAATTTGGGATTTTTTATTTGTAGTTAAAATCTTTAAATAAATATTTATAACATACTACAAGACAACTTTTTTAAACTACATTTGAAGCAAATCAAAAATAAGTTTATGAAGAATTTTACATTGCTCTCTTTTCTTTTTCTCTTAATTCTATCGTCCTGCCAGACACCAAGCTATATGTTTATGACCGGACAAAGAACCGGTGTTGATTTTACATCCGGGAAATGGCTTTTAAACGAATTAGATTGTCCAAAAAATTCGAAAGAAAAAATGACCGATGAAACTCTAAAATTTTTCAGAAAAAGCGTTGGAGACAGATTATCTTATATTAATGACGTGAATGGATTATTGGTTACAAGAAAAATTCATCTCAATCCAAATAGCGTAAAAATAAAAGAACTTAAAGACGGCACCGGTTTTGATTTTTTTATTAATATTTCTACCAAAAAAAACAGCAGCGACTTTTCTTCCATAGAACTTTATCAGGATGATAGCGAATCAGGAAAAAATGAAGCTTCTGTAATTCTCGAAATATATGATTTGAACCTTAAGCAAATCATTTATTCCCAAAATGTTGTGGGTATCACGCATAAGGGAAACACAAAATCGATGTGGGAAACAGAAAAATCAGATAAGCTGCTAGACAATGTTACCTTTTATAAAAACTCAGATGCTTTAATGCTTGGCGCTTTAAAAAAGATATTTAAGGATTTAAAGAAAAGATCTGTAAATAATAAAATTTAAATTCCAATAATAAAAAATCCCAAATTCCAATTTACAGATTGGAGTTTGGGATTTTTTATTTGAAATTTCAACTACAAGAATTGAAATTTGGAATTTAAAATTTGAATCTTATTTAGTCAATTCCAGTTTCTCTGCAAAATAATCACAGAAATCTTTCATCGTATCTGACATTTTTTCGTCGTCTGTAGCGCGTTTAAAAGTATCTGACATGGCAACTAATGTCTGGTGAAAGAAAATTTTCATTTCATCTACCGGCATATCTTTTGTCCAAAGATCAATACGCATCGTTTCTTTGGCTTTGCTATCCCAAATAGACAACATAATCGCTTTTGCTTCTTCGGCCTGAACACCACCGTCCTGAGCACTCCATGTTAATTTTTCAGGAACACGGTTTTCGTCTAATTCTATATTGAATTTAATTTCTGAGTTTATTGTATCTGACATTATTTCTTAGGTTTATATTTTGACTTTTCGAAAATTTCTTTAGCATTTGTTTTTAATAATTCCGGTAACGTTACATTATTATTTTTCATGTACGAACGCACCATTTGCCATCCAATCCAGGCACCAACTCTTCCGGGTGAATCATTATCTATTTCAAGATAAAATTTTGAAAACGGAGCAGGCGCAATAAAGCGGGTATTCAATTTAGGATCTTCGCTGTATAGCATTTCATTTTCAATAAAATGACGCCACATATAACTTTCGTTTTCCTCGCACCATTTTATTTGTTCCGGCGTGTAGCCCATTTTTTCAGCATCTGTATATTGAGGCAAAAGCAAATCTTTGGCATACAATTGTTTTCCTTCAAATATCATTTGAGAAAGCAAAGTTCTGTCTGTTGAAGCAGGAATTTTTCTGAAAGTAAAACTCGAAACCACATCGGGCATAATTTGTCTTTCTTCAAAATTCTCTTTTAAGTAATTTGGAAACTCATAAAACTTATGATTTTTTCCTAAATATAATTCTAATGCCACAACAACCAGACTATCTGCATAAATAGCTTTTGCATTATAATCCATTTCGCCGATAACTGTAATTACTTTTGGAATTTTAGTTTCGGGGAAATAATATTTTACGTGCTGAAAAAGTGCGTTGAATTCTTCACGAACGGGTTCAAAATTTGAATATTTCTTTTGAACTTCATCATAAACTTCTCTCCAGATTGGATCCTGCATTTTATTTAACCATACATTATCATCATTTCCGGCAGGAAAAAAGAAAGGATACTCTTTTTTTACTTTGGCTAAATCCTGAGGTTTGGTTTCAAAAAACACTTTATCAAAACGCTCCACCTTAACATCAACCGGAATTTCCTCAACAGCTTTTTCTACTTTACTTTTTTGATCACATGCCAAAAAAAACAAGCACAGAACCACTACAAAGCGATATAATTTCATTTTATTTTAATTAGATTTGTGTTGCACGAAATGAAGCATAACGTGTACTTAAAAATATTTGTGCAAATATACATTCCAGTATCTTAAACTTGACCTATTATGACTAAAAAAAGCACTATTCAAACAGAAAAAGTAAATACACACATTGTTGAGTGGTTAAAAAATTACGCTACCAACGCAAAAGTAAATGGTTTTGTAATCGGAATTTCGGGTGGAGTTGACTCTGCTGTAACCTCTACTTTATGCGCTCAGACGGGATTGGAAGTTTTATGTGTAGAAATGCCCATTCATCAGGCAGAAAGTCAGGTTTCCAGAGGAAGAGAACATATAGAGCAATTAAAAAAGCGTTTTCCTAATGTTTCTGATGTAAAAACAGATTTAACTGACACTTTTGAAGCATTTAAGAGCGCTATGCCTACTTCAAAAGATTCAACAAAAGTTAATTTATCACTTGCCAACACGCGAGCACGTATCAGAATGACTTCTTTATATTATTTAGCAGGGATTCATGGCCTATTAGTTGCGGGAACAGGCAATAAGGTTGAGGATTTTGGTGTAGGGTTTTACACTAAATATGGAGATGGAGGGGTCGATTTAAGTCCCATTGCCGATTTAATGAAATCTGATGTTTATGCTCTTGGAGAATTTTTAACAATTCCAAACTCAATTTTAACAGCAGCACCAACTGATGGATTATTTGGAGACAACAGAACAGATGAAGATCAATTGGGAGCCAGTTACGATGAACTTGAATGGGCGATGCTGGCCGCGGAGTCAGGAAAGACGCCAGCTGACTTCACAGGGAGAGAAAAATCTGTCTTTGAAATTTATAAACGTTTAAACACCAGCAACAAGCATAAAATGGATTCAATACCAGTTTGTTTGATACCAAAAACGTTAAAATAAACTTTTTAACATTTGTCTTCGATTAATTACAGAATTTATTTATTAATTTTACAGCTCCAAAAAACATGATAATAATTCTAAAAAGGTAAAATTATGATTAAAGTATGTCTTGCAGACAATCATCCTGTGACTCACTTTGGCGTTAAGTCTTATTTCAAAGACCACGATCAAATTTCAATTGTTGCCAACGTAGGCAATTTTTCAATGGTTAGAGATATTCTTCAGACGAAGGAGATCGATATTCTAATTCTGGATTTAGAATTAGAAGGTCTTTCGAGCATCTTCGAGGTGAAATCTATCCTAAAAAATTTCCCAAAAACAAAAATTGTAATTTTCAGTGACCTCGCTGAACAGATGTATGCTCCAAATGCTATTAAAGCAGGAGTTTCTGGTTACGTGCACAAAACAGAAAAACTTGAAACTTTAGGTCTTTCTATTATTAAAGTACACGAAGGAAAAATTATTATCAACGAAACAGTTCGCAAAAACATGGCCCTAATTGCTAAACAAAGCAAGAGCGAACGTTTGTACCGTAAACTTTCGAACCGTGAAATTGAAGTTTTGCGTTACTTAAGTGATGGTAAGAAAAACAATGAAATCTCAAAAATTTTAAACCTGAACGAAAAAACGATCAGTACTTACAAATTGAGATTATTAACTAAATTAAACGTAACTAATTTAGTTGACTTAGTAAACAAAGCTAAGACGTTAGAAATTATTTAATGGTGTAAAATTACTCTTACTGGTATCTTCCAAATATCAGGTGAATAATCCACAAACCGTAAACAAAAGCTCTGTACTATTATTTAGTATAGAGCTTTTTAAGTTTTAATGATAAGGAACTACTACCCTGCCCAGTTTTCTGGAAAAATTATTCAGCAATTTAGAATAATCAACTACCATAGAAAGAAGCTCTGAATTATCTTCTTGCGGATCAGTTAGTAAAGACTGTTTTAGTTCTTGTATTATCTTGGAAACCAAATACCAGCGCATTGAGAAAATGGTATCTGAAACGTTTTGCTCTATCGTTACATTTTTATGTTTCGGAAAAATATTCTGCCCTTCCCAATTATGAATCGCTACTTTTTCGTCCTCCATTAATATATTGGTCACTTCCTGAGCAAATTCAGGCTGTAAATGCATTAAATATTTATCTAAACTAAAACTTTCGTTTTGGTTGTAAAATTCTATTAAACCTGTAAAAATATTTTGGAATAACGAATTTGAAAGTTCTACTTCGTCTTCCTGCAGGCTTAAATATACTTTTTCGTAAACTTTATATTTTCTTTTTTCTGTAACTTCTTTAACAACACCTTCTTCATCGGCTTTTAGGTAAACATCCTCAAAATCTTCGAGAACACTTCCGTAAAGCAATAATATTTCTATGATTTTACGTTCAAAACCATATAAAATATCTACTTTTTCGGTTTGTTGCGGATATCCCGGTTCTCCAGGATAATCATCCGGCGGTCCTGTTCTTGGATCATCAGGATCTCCACCTGAATACCCGGCATTTTTAGGATTTTGGTTTCTAACAACATCAAAAGGTTTTTGCTCCTGTTTTTGTTTTTTATTAGCTTCTGAAATATCTTTTTGAATCAATTGCGCCAATGTACTTACTAAAACCTGTTCAGAAATATCCATGATTCGGGCACATTCCTGAATATATACTTCTCGTTGAATGCGATCCGGTATTTTAGAAATACTCGTTACCATATCACGAATCAGATCTGCTTTTTTTATGGGATCATTTTTGGCTTCGTTCATTAAAATCGAAGCTTTAAACTGTATAAAATCTTTGCTGTTTCCTTCTAAATAGGCAACCAGATCATCATGAGAATTTTTACGCGCAAAACTGTCCGGATCTTCTCCATCAGGAAAAGTACAAACTCTTACTTTCATTCCTTCTTCCAGAATTAGATCAATTCCACGAATAGAAGCTCTCAATCCTGCAGCATCACCATCAAAAAGCACCGTAATGTTTTTTGTTAAACGATTGATCAAACGTATCTGATCCGGCGTTAAAGCAGTTCCTGATGAAGCCACAACATTCTCAATTCCAGCCTGATTAAACTGAATCACATCTGTATAACCTTCGACCAGATAACAATTATTGAGTTTTGCAATGGATTGTTTGGCCTGAAAAATTCCGTAGAGCACTTTACTTTTATGGTAAATATCACTTTCGGGAGAGTTTAAATATTTGGCTGCTTTTTTATCATTGGTCAAAATACGTCCTCCAAATCCTAAAACCCTTCCGGACATACTTTCTATAGGAAACATTACACGGCCTTTAAAACGATCAAAAGGGCGATCTTCTCTGGCTATTGTCAAACCGGTACTTTCCAGAAATTCAAGTTTATATCCTTTGCCCAGCGCTTCTTTTGTAAGTGCATCCCAGGTTTCCGGCGAATATCCTAAACTAAATTTTTTGATTGTTTCACTGGTAAAACCTCTTTCTTTAAAATAGGAAAGTCCAATTGCTTTTCCTTCTTCTGAATGTAAAAGTGTATTGTGAAAATATTCTTTTGCAAATTCCGAAACCAGGTACATACTTTCGCGAACATCCGTTATGGCTTTTTCAGCATCTGTCTGTTCTGTTTCTTCAATTTCAATATTATATTTTCTGGCTAAGTACCGAATGGCTTCCGGATAGGTAAAATGAGAATGTTCCATCAAAAAAGCGACAGAATTTCCTCCTTTTCCGGAACTAAAATCTTTCCAGATCCCTTTTGCAGGCGAAACCATGAACGACGGAGAGCGCTCATCTGAGAAAGGACTCAGACCTTTGAAATTACTTCCGGCGCGTTTTAAATTCACGAAATCACCGATAACCTCCTCTACACGAGCGGTTTCAAAAACAGTATCTATTGTAGTTTGTGAGATCAAAACGTAAATTATTTTTAAAGTTGAGAGCCTGTAAAAGTACACAAATCCTTCTTTAAATTTTGGCTTTTTCGCATAAAAAAAGTGTCTCTTTCGAAACACTTTTTCTACTAACTAAACTTAACTCAAATCTTAATTTAAATCGAAACGCAATCCCAACGAAATATTTTTTTCGTCAACTGCATTATCCTGAAATAAAGGGTTTAAATCGTATTTAGCATACAAACTCAACGCTTTATACCCAATGTAAGAACTTAATCCATACATGAAATTATTGACGTTATAATCGCCTTTTATGGTTGTTTTATATTTTAAATCTTCTTCTTCAAATTTTAAAATTTGTTTTGATTTTACGTTGATTCCGGCATAACCTCCAATTCCAAAACGGAAACTTTTATGTGTTCTGAAATAAGTTTTTCCGTTACTTACGGTAGGTTTAGAAAAATCAAATTCTAAATGCAATGGCAATACTAAATACACGTTTCTAAATCGGGATTCATCCAGATTTATGGTATTCACTTCCAGATTCGTCTGATTTCCATTCACAACAAAACTACGGTTGTCTGTTGGGCGAATATTATTGTACATTAAGGAGAGTCCGTATTTGGCATGCAATAAATTGTCGTTTTTCATTAATCGTGAATTATAGGTAAAACCCCATTCGTAAAAATGTGAACCTATAAAACTGTAATTCGAATCCTGAAGTTTTCCGTCGACCATCATATTGTTTAAACCCATTGCAAACACAAATTGCGAAGTTGTTCTTTTTTCACCATGAATAGAATCTCTTCTTTTTCTGTTTTGCTCATTCCAGTTTCGGTCGTTCCAGTGAATTATCAAAGTATGTTTTCCAGTCGAATCCTGCTCTTTGATTTTTCCATCAACTTTTTGCTGAACCAAATCATTGAGTTCGTTTTGTGCCAAAGTTATTTTCTCTTCAATGATTACAGCTCTGGCTTCTGCCAATTCTTTTTTGCGCTTATCCGCTTGTTCCTGCGTTATTTTCCCTTCTGACAATTGCACATTTACAGCTTCGACTTCTTCTTTTAAAGCTGCTTTTTCTTCTTTGGTAATTTTCTCTATTTTATTGGCAATTTGTTTTGCCCTTGATTCAAAAGTTTCCTGTCCCAGCACTTTGCTGACAAATAAGAAAACTAAAATTACTAGGTAAATGGTAAAATTTTTCATGATTGATTTTTTAATTTGATTGATGATTTATTTTTAAAATTATTAATTATTGATTGCGAATTTACTTTATCTTCATCGGGTTAATCCCGAAGCGTCGGGACGACGCTACAATATGGATCGTTCCTCCGAAACTAAAATTTATATTCTATATTCTATATTCTATGTTCTTTTCTCTTGCTTCTTTAATCTTGCTTCTTTACTCCTGCTGATTCCTATTTGCCAAAGCCACTTTTACCGTCTGATAGTTTTTATTGACTTTTGTAATTACTTTTTCTCTAAACGAAAGTTCCAATTCACCATCAACCTGATGGAGTAAATCACTGGCGTTTACTTTTATTTTAGATTTTGGCTTAGTCTGATTTTCTGCAACAACAGTTTTCTCGACTGTATTTAACAATTGCTCGACGCTTTGATTTTTTGAATTTTCGACAACTGAAATTTGATTATTGATTGATTGTTTTTCGGGATTGTTTTTGATGATGACTGAAGACTCCGCGATTTGATTTTGCTTGTTTTTAATTGTCTTATCTGAATTTGATTTCGAAACCCCGGACTGATTATTTCCTTGGTTTTCTAATTTTTCGATTGATTTCTTTTCTGAAATGGCGATTTCGGTTTTATTTGAATCTATTATATCCGAAGCTGGTTTTAGGGTTGAATCTTTCTTTACATTTTCTTCAGTCGCCACATTTATCTTTGGAGTTTCAATAGCATTTTTCTTCTGATTAAAAAAGAACGTTCCCACTAATAGAAAACCAATAATACTTGCCGCGATGTAAAGCCATCTTTTTTTTGATGCTTGCAGAGAGCGAAGTCGAACTGTTGGCTTTTTTTCTTCAGCAATACTCAACATGGCGTCTAGTCGATCCCAGGCTTTGTCGCTTGGTTCAATTTTACGCTGGTTTAGTTTGTCACGGAAATCCTTTTCAAAATTATTCGGTTCCATTATCTTGTTTTTTTAATGTATTAATTTGTGTCTGAAGCATTTTTCTGGCGTGCGATAATTGCGATTTCGATGTTCCTTCGTTAATTCCCAACATCTTGGCAATTTCATTGTGTTTGTAACCTTCGATAGCATATAAATTGAAAACCATTTTATAACCGTCCGGCAAAGCATCTATCAAAAACTGTATCTGATCTATCGAAAACTGAATGTCGATTGCGTTGAAACTTTCTTCGACATAAATTTCATCTTCGGTAAATTTTACTTTTTTCTGAACTCTTAAATACGATATGCATTCGTTCACCATGATTCGGCGAATCCAGCCTTCAAAACTTCCTTTATGTTCGAATTTATTTAAGTTGGTAAATACTTTCATGAAAGCGGTAATCATTACATCTTCTGCGAGTTGAATGTCTTTTATATATTGCCGACAAACACTTAACATTTTCGAAGAAAACCGACTGTAAATTTGCTGTTGGGCTTGTCGATTATTTTCAACAGCCAACTTTATAATTTCAGCTTCTTCCTGATGTAAATGAATAATTTTCATTAATAAGCTTTCGGTTTTTGTTTTACTAACAGACTTCTATTAGCATAGACGATTGTGGAATTGAAATAGTTGCATCAGGGTTGAAAAATTTGCAATAAAATCCCGAAGTTTCGGGACCAAATTCCAAAAACACACGACAAATCATTGATTTTCAAAACATTGAAATCAATTATCTAATTGACAAATTTTCTAATTATCTAATTAAAAAACTATTTTTTTCTCTCAATAACGTAGTTTACCATCAAAGTAAGGGCGTCTTTAAACTCAGAATCGGGGAAATTCTGTAATAATGAAAGTGCTTCCTGCTGGAATTCCACCATTTTATTTTCGGCGTAAGCCAAACCATTATTGTCTTTTACAAAAGCAATAACTTCTTTGACGCGTTTTTTGTCTTTATTATGATTTTTGATGGAGTTGATCAGCCACTTTTTTTCCTGCGGAGTACAGGTATTTAAAACATGAATTAAAGGCAAAGTCATTTTTTGCTCTTTAATATCGATTCCGGTTGGTTTACCGATGGCTTCTTCGCTGTAATCGAACAAGTCGTCTTTGATTTGAAATGCCATTCCGATAAGTTCGCCAAATTTGCGCATATTTTCGACCTGAACCTCATCTTCAATTACCGATTTTGCGCCAAGAGCACAACAAGCCGCAATAAGTGTAGCGGTCTTTTTTCGAATAATCTCATAATAAACATCTTCGGTAATGTCGAGTCTTCTGGCTTTTTCGATTTGAAGTAATTCTCCTTCGCTCATTTCGCGAACAGCTACAGAAATAATTCGAAGTAAATCAAAATCGCCATTATCTATGGAAAGCAATAATCCTTTTGAAAGTAAATAATCTCCAACCAAAACGGCAATCTTATTTTTCCAAAGTGCATTGATAGAGAAAAATCCGCGGCGGCGATTACTGTCGTCAACCACATCATCATGAACCAAAGTTGCGGTGTGAATTAACTCAATTACAGAAGCACCACGATACGTTCTTTCGTTTACAATACCTCCGGAAACCATTTTTGCAGTCAGAAAAACAAACATCGGACGCATTTGTTTTCCTTTTCGATTTACGATGTAATAAGTAATTCGGTTCAGCAATGCAACCTTTGAAGTCATCGATTCATGGAACTTTTTTTCAAAAAGTTCCATTTCGTTAAAAATGGGCTGTTTTATTTGAGAAGTAATATTCATTTCGATTCCAAATATACTATTTTAAATAAAAAAACGTTGTCTATTTTATGTTAGTATATGAACAAATTATGTACTAATTAAAATTTTAACCAAAAAAACATCTTATTCCAATTCCTAATTTGAATTCATTAATTAAAAGTAAAACCTAAACTTATTTATTATGAAAACAAAATTTTTATTAATTGGAACTTGTATCACTTTATCATTTTTTATTAGTTGTAATTCTGATGAAAGTGGAAATGACGGAACTACGGCTAAAATCTCGAATGATGAGATTATTACGAACTCTAAAATTGATGCTTCGATTGAAGATGTTACTAATATTGCTGAAGATCAATTTGATGCGCAACAAAACAGCGCAAATAAACCAAGCGGGCCTGTAAAAAACTTTTTGCCAAGCTGCGCTACAATTACAACAGTTTTAACCAATAATACATGGACAAGAACAGTAGATTTTGGTGTTGAAGGATGCACGCTGGACAACGGAAATTCTGTAAAAGGAAAAATGGTTGTTTCGTTCTCTAACGACTTTTCTGCAGCTACACAAACGATCAGTTACACTTTTGAAGGTTTTTATCACAATGGCAGAAAACTTCAGGGAAGTAAAAGTATTGTTCGAACTAAAAAAGCCACAGATTTACTTGCCGAAGCACATCCTGTTTTAACAGCAACAATTGATTTGACCATCACTTTTGATGACGGAGGTGTATATTCCCGAAAAGGAACTTTGACCAAAGAAACAATTTCAGGATACAATACCTGGTTTAATTGGGATGACAACAAGTCTGTTGTAACAGGAAACGGAACGACAACTTTTCCAAATGGTGATACTTATTCGGCAGAAATTACGACTCCTTTAGAGTTTAATGCTGCTTGTAAAAAACCTTTTGCCGTAAAAGGTGTTTTATCCTTAACCAAAAATGGTGCAAATGCCGTAATTGATTACGGAAACGGAGATTGCAATACTTTGGTAACCGTTACTAAAGACGGTGTTACCGAAGAAGTTGACTTAAAAAAATAATACCTTTTTTGCCCAAAAAAAAGCATTAAAAACAGGATGGGATCTTGTCTTTAATGCTTTTTTATTTATTTGAAATTGTTATAAATGTGTAATCCCTACGGGATATATTTACTGGTTGTTATTGTTTTTTCTACCAATATGTAATTCCTGACGGAATTTATTTTTATTCAAATATCTCGGCGATTTTAAATGTTGGCAGAAAATCAATTTGTGTATATTTTTATTCCCTGGGAACTATACAATTATTCAGTCAAATTACCTTCTTTGTTCGCCAATTGTCCACATGCGGCATCAATATCTTTTCCGCGGCTGCGACGTACTTTTACCACTACTCCAATATTTTCGAGCGCTTTTATATAAGCCATAATCGATTCTTCTGAAGCTTGTTGGAACTCTCCGTCGTCGATTGGGTTATATTCGATTAGATTGACTTTACAAGGCACATATTTGCAAAACTTAACCAAGGCATCAATTGACGCCTTATCGTCGTTAATTCCTTTCCAGACAACGTATTCGTACGAAATTTTGCTTTTGGTTTTTCTGTACCAATATTCAAGTGCTTCACGCAAATCTTTTAAGGGAAAATTTTTACTGAAAGGCATGATCTTCGCGCGAATTTCATCAATTGCAGAATGCAGGGAAACCGCCAGTTTGAATTTTACATCATCATCTGCCATTTTCTTAATCATTTTCGGAATTCCTGATGTCGAAACCATAATACGCTTTGGCGACATTCCTAAGCCTTCCGGCGATGTAATCATATCAATTGCCTTAATGACATTATTATAGTTCATTAAAGGTTCACCCATTCCCATAAAAACAATATTCGAAAGAGGATGATTATGATACAAACGGCTTTCTTTATCGATCGCCATAATCTGATCGAAAATTTCTCCCGGCTCCAGATTTCGCATACGCTTTAATCTAGCCGTTGCACAAAAATTACAATCCAGACTACAGCCAACCTGACTCGAAACACAAGCTGTTGTTCTGGTATCAGTTGGAATCAAAACTGATTCTACAACCAAACCATCATGCAAGCGAACAGCATTTTTTACTGTTCCGTCGCTGCTGCGCTGCATTGTATCAACTTTAATGTGATTGATCACAAAATTATCTTCGAGCATAGAACGTGTTGTTTTGGCAACATTGGTCATATCCTCAAAACTGTGTGCTCCTTTGCTCCACAACCATTCATAGACTTGATTTCCGCGAAAAGCTTTGTCGTTATTGGCGACAAAAAAATCTCGTAACTGATCTTTTGATAAGGCTCTTATGTCTTTTTTCTCCATTTGCATGGTGCAAAGTTAATCACTTTTGTCATTTTTTTTGACATTTGAATGTATTCTTCTTTAAAAATCAATAAAACGGAAATGTTTTTTTGAGGATTTTGATTCTTATATAGAAACCTAAGTCTTCAGTTTTGCGCTGCATTGAAGATTTTTCTGGTTTACTATTTTATGATAAGACTTTAATAAAATTCTAACCATGATTTTTATCAGTTCCTTTCCTAATCGTTCGCAATAAATTTGATCCGGAAAAAGATAGGAGCTTAATCAAAACCAATCTTAGAATTAACTAAATACCACATAGAAATGAGAACGATCAAATCAATTTTATTAGCAGTAGTCATTACATTAGCTTTACAAGTAAACGCACAAAAAAAATATACTGTAGCAAAATCAACTTTTGAAGTTGCAGGAACTTCTAACATTCACGATTGGGTAATGAAATCTTCTGAAGGAACCGGCAGCGCTTATTTAACCTTTACGGATTCAAAACTAACAGACATCAGAAATTTAACAATTAGTTTATTAGCCGAAAGCATAAAAAGCAGTAAAACCAGCATGGATGAAGTTGCTTACGAATCTTTGGACACAAAAACATATAAAAATATCAGATATGTTTTAAAATCTGCTGATAAAGTAAATGAAACAACGTGGATTTTAACCGGAACCTATACCATAGCCGGCGTTAGTAAAGAGTATAGAACTCAGGCAAGAGTAACAACTTATGACAACGGTATTTTTGTTTTACAAGGTTCTAACCAAATGACTTTTAGCGATTTTGGAATGACACCGCCATCAGCTGCACTTGGCGTTGTTAAGGCAGGAAAAGAATTAACCGTAATTTTCAATATTACGTTTACTGACTACGCAAGAAATGAAAATGTTTTAGTGATTAAATAGTGATTAAAAAAAATAAGTTTTAGTTTCTGAAAAAACAAAATTTTGGCACGAGAATTGTCTTGCTCTGAAAAGAAAAATAATCTTACGAAGAGCGCTTAATTTTAAAATTTGTACTTTTATTTTTTCAGCTTTATAACCTTTATATTTTATCAACTTTTTAAAAATGAATTAATCATGAAAAAACAAATTTTAAGCTTAGCTTTTATTGCTTTATTGGCATTTGCCGTACAATCTTGCGGAAATAAGGAACAAAAAACTGAAGAAGACAATCTAACTCTTGGAAACAAGGTTGATACACTTACAACAGATATTGAACAAGCTAAGGATACTGCTGTCTTAAAAGTAGAAAACGCTGCTGCTGAAGCAAAAGATGCTACTAATAATACGGTTCAGGAAGTAAAAGACGCTACTAAAAAAACAGCAACTGAAGTTTCTGATGCTGCTAAAAAAACAGCCGCAGACGTTAAAGAAGCTTCTAAGAAAGCTGCAGATAAAGCAGAAGCTGCTGCAAAAGCAGCAAAAGACGGAACTGTAAAAACAGCTAAAGACGTTAATGAAGCTTTGAAAAAATAATTCCCTTTGAAATCAAAATTAAAACCATTCGCTGCGGTGAATGGTTTTTTTTATGGAAAAAAGTAAGCCGATATTTTTTGTATTTTTGCTTCAAATTACAACATACATAAAATGCATTTTATATCACAGGAATTAGAAGATTATATTGAACAGCATTCTGAAAACGAACCGGAATTGCTGGCGAAACTAAATAAAGAAACTTATCAGAAAATACTTTTGCCAAGAATGTTAAGCGGGCATTTTCAGGGTCGGGTTTTAAGTATGTTATCCAAATTGATTCGTCCCGTAAATATTCTTGAAATTGGTACTTATACCGGTTATGCTGCGTTGTGTTTGTGCGAAGGAATGCAGGAAAACGGACAATTGCATACCATTGATATAAAAGAAGAATTAGTCGATTTTCAGCGTAAATATTTTGATGCTTCGCCTTGGGGTAAACAGATTTTTCAGCATTTAGGGGAAGCAGTTGATATTATTCCAACGCTTGACGTAAAATTTGATTTGGTTTTTATTGATGCTGATAAAGAAAACTACCTGAATTACTGGGAAATGATTGTTCCTAAAATGAATAAAGGCGGCATTATTTTATCTGATAATGTTTTATGGAGCGGAAAAATCCTGGAACCCGTTCATCCAAATGATGTGAGCACAAAAGTACTTTTAGAATATAATTTACTGTTGAAAAACGATCCAAGAGTGGAAACGGTTTTATTACCTATTCGCGATGGTTTGACAGTGAGCAGGGTGCTTTAAAAAAGCTGCTAAGGTTCTGAGGTACTAAGATGCTGAGTTTTCTTTAAATTGAAAAGCTTAAAACCTTAGTACCTCAGCAACTTAGAATCTTTAAAAAAATTGCCTATTTGCGATGGTTTGATAGTGAGCAGGGTTCTTTAAAAAAGCTGCTAAGGTTCTGAGGTACTAAGATGCTGAGTTTTCTTTAGATTGAAAAGCTTAGAACCTTAGTACCTCAGCAACTTAGAATCTTTAAAAAAAATTATCCCGGAAAATATTGAGGCTTTAGTTTTCGATATACCAAATAAAGCAAAGATCCAAAAACTGCTCCGAAGAAATAACCGGTAAGAATATCTCCCGGATAATGCAATCCTAAATAAATACGGCTATAAGCGAAGATTAAAGGCCACAAAAACAAAAATCCTAAATACTTGAAATGGCGTTTTAAAATCAGGAATAAAAAGGTTGCAACCGCCATTGTATTGGCAGCATGACCTGAGAAAAAACTGTATGAATTACGAACCTGAACGATACGAATAATAGACTTAAGATCAGGATTATTACACGGACGTAAACGTTGAAAAGTATGTTTAAACAGATTTGTAGTCTGATCTGTAAAAGCGATCAAAACCGCTATAAAAAGTAATAAATATAACGTTTGTTTTCCTCCTACTTTTTTATAAATCAGATAAAAAAGAAATAAAAAGAATGGTGTCCAATACAATTGATTGGTAATAAAAAGCCAGAAACCATCGTATTTTTCAGAACCTAAACCATTAAGATATACCAATAAATTGATGTCTAATTCTTTTATTTTTTCAAGCATTATCTTTGGCGTTTAACAGGTCCTGAGATTGTTTCAATATCTTCTTTTACTTTGTCGATTTCTGTGGCAGTATCTCCTAGTAAATTAGTAGTTGTACTTGTAGTATCACCTAATAAATTAGTTTTTGCCTCGTTTATCTGGGCATTGATATTGCCTGTAATATCCGTCAAAGTTTTTGAATCAAAACCATTAGCTTCGGCTCCTTTATGGATTTCACTTTTAATATCGTTGGTTGCATTTTTTAACTGCGCCATTGCTTTTCCCATTGTACGGGCAATTTCCGGCACTTTATCTGAACCAAAAAGCATTAGAACTATAAATAGTATGAAAACTAATTCTCCTCCTCCTATACCAAACATAACTTTTATTTTTGTGTGTCACAAAGATATTAAATTTTGTAGCTCGTGAACTTTAAAATTTCCTTAAAAAAAAAAGACCCTTTTCAGAGTCTTTCGTTTTTATGCTTAATCAAATTTTGATTTTTCTTCTGTTTTTGGCCAAGAGTTGTTGGTTACATCAATATCAGCAGTCATTAATTTTGGATCTATCTGAATGCTTTTGATTGCTTTATCTGTAGCATATACTTTTTTGGCAGTATCATTACTTTTTCTCCAGATTTGCGCCGGATACTGGAAGTTTTGTTTCGAACCATCTTCATAAGTGATTTCAACTAAAATCGGCATAATCATTCCGCCTGGTTTATTGAACTCAACTTCATAGAAATATTTTGGTGATTTTAAACTTGCTTTTTCTTCGGCTGTAAAAGTCTGATTTACATAATCAGACAATAATTTTACTTCATCCACTTTCAATGCTTTTTTCTTTGATGCATTTACTTCGGTATTATCACCTGCAACTAAGTAAACAAATGGTCCCTTATCAAAGCCAAAACGGCCTTTTTTAACTTTTACATCTTTAAGATCAGCAGTTGGCGTATCAGAAACATAATATTGTTTTACGTCTTTAATTCCAATATCAACAAAATCAGTGGAGTAAAACCATCCTCTAAAAAACCAATCTAAATCTACTGCAGAAGCATCTTCCATAGTTCTAAAGAAATCTTCCGGAGTTGGGTGTTTGAATTTCCATCTGTTTGCATATGTTTTAAAAGCATAATCAAACAATTCTTTGCCCATTACTACTTCTCTTAAAATATTAAGACCTGTAGCCGGTTTTCCGTAAGCGTTATTTCCAAACTGGTGAATGGTTTCAGAGTTAGACATAATTGGCTCTAAAAACTTTTGGTCACCGCTCATATAAGGAACAATATTTTTTGCAGGTCCGCGTCTTGAAGGGAAATTTGGATCTAATTCCTGTTCTGCCAAATATTCTAAAAATGAATTCAATCCTTCATCCATCCAAGTCCACTGACGCTCATCTGAGTTTACAATCATAGGAAAGAAAGTGTGCCCAACTTCGTGAATTACAACACCAATCATTCCGTTTTTAATTTCTTTGCTTGTCACACCGTTTTCATCAGGACGGCCAAAATTCCAGCAAATCATAGGATATTCCATTCCCTGATCTTCTGCAGAAACTGAAACTGCTTTTGGATAAGGATAATCAAAAGTATGAGAGGAATAACTTTTTAAAGTATGCGCTACAGTCATTGTAGAAGTTTCTCCCCAAAGCGGATTTGCTTCTTTTGGATAAACAGATTCTGCCATTACAATTTTACCACCTAATTTTACGGCCATTGCATCATAAATGAATTTTCTTGACGAAGCAATACCAAAATCACGTACGTTTTTAGCACTAAATCTCCATGTTTTTTTCTTTTCAGAAAAACCTTTTTCTGCTGCCTCGGCTTCTGCTTGTGTTACAATTACCACCGGTTTGTCAAATGATTTTTGAGCCTGTTCGTAACGTTTTACCTGTTCCGGAGTAAAAACTTCTGCTCTGTTTGTCAATTCTCCTGTTGCATCAATTACGTGATCTGCAGGAACTGTAATGTTTACATCAAAATTTCCAAAAGGCAAAGCAAACTCTCCGCTTCCCCAGAACTGCATGTTTTGCCATCCTTCAACATCATTGTAAACGGCCATTCTTGGATAAAACTGCGCAATTACATATAATTTATTTCCGTCTTTTTCGAACAATTCATAACCGGAACGTCCGCCTTCTTTTCTATAATTATTGATGTTGTACCACCATTTTATGGCTAATGAAATTTTTTCACCCGGTTTTAAAGGAGTCGCTAAATTAATACGCATCATGGTTTCGTTGATTGTATAGGACATTGGAGATCCTTTAGCATCTTTTACCTGCTCAATATTAAAACCACGCTCTAAATCTTTTTTCAAATATTTGCTCGAAAAACCATCAAGCGGCAAAACCTGATTGATTTTTTCGCTTTCAGCCAAAGTCGACTGTGTGTTTGCTTTTGCCTGATTTTGATCTAACTGAATCCATAAATACTCTAAACTATCCGGAGAATTGTTTGAATAGGTAATAACCTCAGATCCTGTGATTTTTGAATTTTTATCGTCTAATTCGATATCAATTTTATAATCTGCCTGTTGTTGATAGTAAGCAGGGCCCGGCGCTCCTGAAGCCGTACGAAACATATTAGGCGTTGCTAATAAATCATACATCTGGCTGAATTTATTCGTATCGTATTTCCCTTGTTGTTTAGGAGCAACGACAGAACCTGATTTTTCCTGAGCCATTAATAGGGCCGGAAAAATTAATAATAATGAAAGCTTTTTCATAAAATGCAATAGGTAATTTGTCAGGGTGTGAAAATAATAATTATAATGGTAATTATGCGTATTCCCTAATACTTTAACAATTCTTTCCTTGAAGATTCCGTAAAAAGAACACTCTTTTTAATCCCGAAAGCAGTAACATGTGTAATATTCTGTTGTTCAGGATTCCAATCGACTAAAATAGTATTCGAAATCTCGATTGTTTTAAATTTGTCTATATCTTTTATTCTGGAGTAACAAACCAAAACATCTCCGGCCTCTACTTCTTTAGACAAAAAAGTGATTGCCTTTGATTGTCCGTTTATTTTTATAGTGAAATTTTCCGCTAGATATTTTTTCAATAAATCAAGATCTTCCGGCGTTTCTTTTTCTGTTCCTACGGATGTTTTTTTATGGTATTTTTTTTCCATACCATTATTCAAATCATCAATAAAAATGCGTGATGTAATTTGAATCATCTTTTTTTCGGGCACATAATTGACCTGATAAACGCCCATATAAAACTTATGAAACGCAAAAGAGGATAATGATATAAATAAGATTCCGATTATGGAATAAACTAACTTCTTTTTCATTTTTTATGCATCTCCACTTTTTTGAACTCTTTGTTTTTGTTAACCATAAAGTCCATCAATTCAAATTTTTCTTCCGGTTTTAAGTGTTGCTTAGACTCTGCATCGTTAGAACAATACATTAAAAACAGGTCTATTTCATCTTGTTTTAAACCCAATGTTTTAGTATAAAAATCAGGCGTAAAATTGTCTTTCGCATATTCAACAAACGCAATATCACTTATCGCCTCTTCTTTTACGTCTTCATCTTTACGGAAAAGTTTTTTTACATCTTTAAATATTCGAACAAAGTCTGTTCCATATTTAATAGTCTGATCAGAGTACATTACTTTATTTTCCGGGCTGGATAATTTATCGTCTTCAAACTGCATATCCGTTATGCTCTGTGATCCGCCTTGTAACGATTTTACTTTTAATTCCTTATGAACCAAAACTTCTTTCAGCTCAATATTTACCAAATCCAAAGGCACAGAAAAAAGCACTTCTGCACAATCTTTTTCTGTTAATACAACTTTCTTAGATTGAAATGCAATTCCGGTAAAGAGCAACGTGTCTTTTGGTCTTGCCATAATATCAAACAATCCGTTTAAACCAATAAAAGTTCTAACATTGGCATTTACATTCATCACATAACCACTTTCGATGGTTTGAGATTTATTAATTACTTGTCCGTGTAATGGTTTTCTTGAGTTTTGTCCCAGCGCGATTTGACAAAATAAACACACAACAAGTATTCTTAGGCTATTTTTCATTTTCAAGAATTTTTAGATATTTTCTGGCTAATTCAGTTATTAAAAACATACTCATTGTTTTGTTCTTACTACTCAAAGATACGGCAAATTCCGCATCATCTATGCAATATAATTGAAATCCTTTGATATCTTCTGCAGAAATTTTCAATCTTTCTGTATAATAATTCTCCTCAAAAAGATATTCCATTTTCTTAAAAAGTGCTTCTTTTTTCTCGACTGCAACTTCTTTTTTCAACATTGCGGTTCTTCCCGAAATTGCATTTAATAACATATCTCCCGGAGTTGATGTTGCTGTGTAAACTTTTCTTTCTGCCGGAGTGTATTTTTTTTGATCTCTTGAAATTATTCCCAAATTTTCGGCTGTAATATTTGCATTTTCATTTACAACAACTTCTTTCAGTTCAATTTCTTTGGCAGCCATTTTTATTTGAAGAGAAGCAAGTTTCAAATCTTCAGCCGTAATTCTGCGTTGAAGCGGTTCTAAATTTACAGATGAAAATACCAGCACATCGCCTTCCTTAACTACAATCGAAAACATTCCGTTTGCATCAGAAACCGTTGTAACCTGAGTTGTATTATTGATGATATTCACGCCTTCAACAGAAGTGGATTGCTCAAAAATTTGTCCGAGAATTTCTTTGGCACCGGTTGTTTGTCCAAACGAAATTTGGGTTATCCACAGAAAAAATAGAATTAAGGCTTTATTTGTTTTCAACAGCTAGTATTTCTTTATATTTCACAGCTAATTCTCCTAAAAGAAATTCTGTTGAAGTTTTATTTTTAGAATTTAAAATCGTGGTAAACTTGTCATTTTCCACGGCATAATATTCAAATCCTTTTACATATTCATTTGGAATTTTCAGTCGGTTTACAAAATGATCCAGACTAAACATATTCTCTAAAAGTTTCATGAAAAATTCTTTTTTCTCGACCGCCACTTCTTTTTTCAGCATAGCCGTACGCCCTGACAAAAAATTCAACAAAGGATCTGCCGAAATGGAACCGCCTGCCATCAAACTGGCACTAGCAGTAGCATCTAAAGCTGTAGCAGTACGCAATTTTCTTTCGGCCGGGGTATATGTTTTTTGTCCTGCAGGAATAATTCCTAACGCCACGGCATTTATATTATCGTATCTTCTTATGATAACTTCCTGCAATTGATGCATAACCAGATTTAGTTTGACTATAAAATTAAGATCTGAAAAATTCTCAGGAAGCAGTAAAACTCGTTTTTCCTTAAATTGAATAGACGAAAAAACTAGTGTATCTCCGGCTTTCGCCAAAATTGAAAAACCTCCTTCTGCATTTGTAGTTGTCATCACTTCAGTTTGCGCATTTACTACATAAACACCTTCTAAATCATTTGTGTTAGAAACAATTTTTCCGCTTATAATAATACGCTCCTGATTTTGAGTCCACGCAGTCTGACTCAAAACAACAAACAAAACACATAAAACTTTGTTGATCAAAATGAAAAAATTAGAATTATTCTTAAAAGTGTAAAAATATCTTAATGTGTTCCAAATTTAGTATTAACGGCTTGGTAAAAAAATGTTAATTAAACTTTGGATTTTAATTCTTAAAAAGGAGTTTTTAATATCTTTAACAGCAATAATCTGAGTTTAAATTTTATGAAAAGCATTATCATTGCCAGCACTTCTACCTTGCACGAAGGCAGCTATTTAGAGTATTTATTACCTACTTTGGAAAGTCATTTTAAAAACTGTAAAAGTATTTTATTTGTCCCTTATGCGCGTCCCGGCGGAATTTCGCATGACGAATACACTTCAAAGGCAGCGCAGGCATTTGCAAAAATTAACATAAAGGTAAAAGGGATTCATGAGTTTGAAAACCCGGAAGACGCTATAAACAATGCAGAAGGAATTTTTACCGGCGGAGGAAATACTTTTTTACTGGTCACTAAATTATACTATCATAATGTTATGCAGGTTCTTTCTGAAACTGTAAAAGACGGGACACCTTATTTAGGCACAAGCGCCGGAAGTAATATTTGCGGCTTATCAATGCAAACCACGAACGACATGCCAATTGTGTATCCGCCAAGTTTCCAAACTTTAGGATTAATTCCGTTTAACTTAAACCCGCATTATTTAGATGCCGATTTACAATCGAAACATATGGGCGAAACCCGCGAAACAAGAATTAAAGAATTCCATGCTTTTAATTCTATTCCTGTTTTAGGTTTAAGAGAAGGAAGCTGGCTTGAAGTAAAAGGAGAAAAAATCACTCTGAAAGGAAATCTAAAAGCACGTTTGTTTTTACAAAACGAAAAACCTCAGGAATTAGAAACCGAAAGTGACTTAAGCGCACTAAAATAATTTTTTCACCATATAAGTTATATAAGAAAATTTAAGCTTTTGTCTAAAACCTTTTAAATGAACTTATATAACTTATATGGCTTAAAACAAAAAATCCCCAAACGAGATGTTTGAGGATTTTGAAGAGCGAAAGACGAGGCTCGAACTCGCGACAACCAGCTTGGAAGGCTGGAGCTCTACCAACTGAGCTACTTTCGCATTAACAGGGTGCAAATATAAATAATTAAATCATTTAAAAAAATAAAAATCAATAATTATTTGCTTTGATAAAAAAACCTAAACAATAAAGCTTAGGTTTTTTAGAGCGAAAGACGAGGCTCGAACTCGCGACAACCAGCTTGGAAGGCTGGAGCTCTACCAACTGAGCTACTTTCGCATTACTGGTGCAAATATAAAAAATAAGTTCAGTTCAAAACAAGCTTTTTTTCAAAAAAATTAATTAAAAAACAACGATTTCTTATAACCTATTTAAAACTAAAAAGTTATACTTTTATTATTTTTTACACATTATGAATATTATCAAAGAAATTCCATCAAAAGATACTTATATCGTTCGTCAACCGGTTCTAAGAAAAGGAAAACCTATCGAAAGCTGCATCTTTGATGGCGATGATTTAAACACTACACATCATTTCGGGTTATTTGAGAACGAAGAATTAATAGGAATTATTTCGTTATTCTCCCAAACCAATACTATATTTGCCGACGAAAATCAAGCTCAGATTCGAGGAATGGCTGTTTTAGATTCCCATCAAAAGAAAGGTTTTGGTGAAGCTCTGGTAAAACATTGCGAAAAATATTGCCATGAAAACAATGTTGATCTCATTTGGTTTAATGCCAGAACAGCTGCCGTTGGGTTTTATAAAAAAATGAATTATCAAATAATTGGCAAGCCGTTTGATATCAAAGACGTTGGCGAACACTATTTAATGTTTAAAAAACTATAAAATGAAGAAACTTTACTTTCTGATTGTAATAAGTATATTTATAAGTTGCAAAAAAGATGAACCTAAAATTCCTGTAAAAAAAACTCCTCCACCGGCAATTATACTTACTGACGAAAGAAAAGTAGTTATAGACACTGCATTAATCAATGTTTTTAAAAGTGAAACACTGAAGCAATTTTATATCGCATCAGAAAACAAAAGCGTTTGGGGAAACCTTAAAAAGCGAACTTTTGTTTTATCTCAATTAAAAAAATGCGAAGAATTAGGTTTAAATCCTGAAGATTATAAAGCTGCGACGCTTGAGAAATACGAGAAAAAAATCAGCTCTTTAAATGATAAGCAATTAGCAACTTACGATATATTGCTAACGTATAATTTTGAATTGTACTTAACGCATTTATACAAAGGAAAACTGGATCCTAAAAAATTATATACAGATTGGGATTTGGAAGAAAAACCATTTGACCCAAATAATACACTAATTAAAGCTTTCAATAAGAACAAATTAGACAGTATTGTAGAGAATATTCAGCCAAAATCTCAAACATACAAAGAACTATTAAATGCACTTAAAGTCATCAACACTTATCCTGATGAAGAAGCAATGGATACTATTAAGGCTGCGGATAAAATAGTTTTAAAAGACACCAACAACGCCTTATTAAATATTAAAAAGAAACTTTTATTCTGGAAAGACCTTACCGGAAGAGACAGTCTGACTAATATTTATGATCAAAAAACATTTGAAGCTGTAAAAACATTTCAGGAGCGACATGGTTTAGCTGCTGACGGCGTTATTGGAGCGGGAACTTTGAGCGCTTTAAATTTCACTAAAGAAAAAAGAAAACAGCAAATTATTGCGAATCTAGAGAGATGGAGATGGTATAATAATGATTTTGCCGAAAACTATTTCATTATTAATATTCCAAATTACAGTTTAAATGTTATTGAAAGTCAGGACACAACTCTTGTACGAAATGTCGTTGTGGGAACGAGTAAAAGAAAAACACCTATTATTACATCAAAGCTAAAAACGGTCGTTTTTAACCCAACATGGACAGTTCCTCCCACTATTTTAAAAGAAGATATTATTCCTGAAATGAAAAAAAACAGGAATTATTTAGCCAAAAAAAGAATCACCATATTTGATTCTGCTAATCGTGAAGTAGATCCTAAAAACTGGAACGAAAACAAACCAAATAGTTATCGCTATGTTCAAAGTCCGGGTTATAACAACTCTCTGGGTTTAATGAAAATTTTATTCCCAAATCACCATAGCGTGTATTTACATGACACGAATCATCGTAATTATTTTGGAAGAAACAATCGTTCTTTAAGTTCAGGATGTGTTCGTATAGAAAATCCATTAGAATTAGCAGAACATATTTTGAATGACACTATTGCTACAAACTGGCCAAAAGAAAAAATTGATTCGATTATTGAAACAAAAAAAACAATAAACATCAGAATCACTAAAAAATATGCTTTATACCAATGGTACTGGACAGCTTGGAGCAAAAAAAATCAGCTCATTTTCAGAGCTGATATTTATAATTTAGATTCAGATTTGTATAGTAAACTAAGAAATTAATTTTTCTTCCATCGCAAAACTTCTTGACGGATGGTAGATATACAAACATGATTTACCTTTAATAGTTTGGATGATTTCATTTGTTAACTCAAATGGAATCGCCGGACAACCCTGGCTTCTGCCTAATCTTTTGTTATTTCTTATAAAAGATTCAGAAACATAATCAGCACCGTGCATTACTACTGCTCTTTCACGGGCATTGTCGTTTACACCTTTTTCTAATCCGTCTAATTTTAATGAAGCGCCGTGTTTTCCCTGGTAAATTTCGCCAGTTGCATAAAAACCTAAGCTGCTTTTAAAAGAGGAATTTGCATTTGAAAATGCCTGAGCAAATTCTTCTCCCGTATTTCTTCCGTGAGCAACCAAAGAATGAAATAAAATTTTATTTGAATTCAAATCAATCACCCACAGGCGTTTTACATTTGAAGACAAACCAAAATCAATAAGGGTTAAGATATCTTTTTGAACAATTCCTTTTTCTTTCAATAAGTAAAAGCCTTTTAGTGCTTCAGAAAAAGTTTTAAGTTCAGGCAACTCAAAATGGTTAGAATTTAATGTATTATAAACATTTTCAATTTTTGCATCTACAGTAAGTTTTTCAACTTTAGCAATACTTCTTGTAGTTACTTTTTTTAATTCTAGGGTGCTTTTTGTGTCTTTTCCAAAAGACAATAGCAAAAACACTAACAAAGGATAAATTTTGTAAATCATTGAAATTCTTTAGGTTAATAATAAACTTGGGTTCAGCAAAAGTATAAAAAAAATGTAGCGCACAAAATAAAACTCTGGAAATCAATGACGTTTTGTTTAAAATTTAACAGATAAGAAAGATAATATTAGCATATCGACAGAAAAACCCTATTTTTGGCGAATATTTTTAACTTTTATTCGTAGCCATAAACCTACAATCTGAAAAATATATAAATTTTGAATATTTAAGTGTAACATTTAACACAGATTGATGTCTATATTAATGTGGATCATCTTCGTTATTTCAAATGAAAAAATTAGTTTTCGTTAGTTTCTTTTTATGTATATCTTTCGGCTACAGCCAAAAGAAAACTTTACAGGCTCAACCCATTTCTCAATTTATTTCTATTGATGGAAAACTAGACGAAGCTGCCTGGCAAAATGCTGCAATAGCTTCAGACTTTGTAATGTTTGAGCCTGATAACGGAAAACCAATTCCTGAAGGCAAGAGATCTGAAATCAAAGTTTTATACAATAATGACGCTATATATATAGGTGCAACGCTGTATGATGACGAGCCGAATAAGATTTTAAAAGAAATCTCGCAACGCGATAATTTTGGAACTGCCGATATTTTTGGTGTTTTCATCAACGGTTTTAACGATGGCCAGCAAAATTTTGAGTTTTTTGTTTCTGCAGCTGATGTTCAGGGCGATTGTATTATGACTGATGCTATTGGTGAAGATTATTCGTGGGATGCGGTTTGGATCAGCAAAGCAATATTAACGGATAAAGGATGGAATGTAGAAATTAAGATTCCGTATGCGGCATTGCGTTTTTCTGCAGAAAACAAACAAACCTGGGGAATCAATTTTTTCAGGGAAATTAAAAGAGAACGTAAAAAATATACCTGGAACTTAATCGATACTAAAATAGGGACTTTTACACAGCAAAATGGTAATCTGGAAGGAATTGAAAACATCAAACCTCCTACCCGATTGTTTTTTATGCCTTATGCTTCTTATTATTTAAATGCAGGTGATGGTCAAAAAACGTACGGAACGCTGAAAGGCGGAATGGACATTAAATATGGTATAAATGACGCTTTTACACTTGACGCGATTTTAATTCCTGATTTTGGTCAGACAAAATACGACGATCAAATTCTGAATTTGGGTCCTTTTGAACAACAATTCAACGAAAATAGGGCGTTTTTTACCGAAGGAACAGATTTGTTCAATAAGGGAAATATGTTTTATTCGAGAAGAATTGGAGGAAAACCTTCGATTGATCCGGACTTGAATGAAGATGAAGAAATAATCGAAAATGTTCAGAATGTCAATCTTATCAATGCCTTAAAAGTTTCAGGGCGAACTAAAAACGGTTTGGGAATTGGTGTTTTAAATGCGGTTACCGAAAAAACATTTGCCGTAATTCAAGATACAATAACTGGTGCTACGAGACGAGCAGTTGTTGAACCTTTGACCAATTATAATGTGTTGGTTTTAGATCAGCGCTTTCGCAAAAATTCATCTGTTACTTTAATTAATACAAATGTTACCAGAAATGGACATTATCGAGATGCAAACGTAACGGGTCTGGCGTGGGATTTAAATACAAAAGCGAATACGTATAATTTATCCGGAAATGTAAAATACAGTCTGATTAATGCCGAAGAAGACAAAAACGGTATTTATTCAACTATTGGCTTTGCCGAAACAAGCGGCAATTATCGATACAGTTTTGGTTCTGATTTTGTCTCTAAAGACTTTGACCCAAATGATTTGGGAATTAATTTCTACACGAATTATTATAATTTTTACGGAAATGCCAATTACAGAATCTTAAACCCAACAAAGCTTTTTAATAGTTTTAAAATTAATTTAAACCTGTACACGGAGTTTAACAAACAATCCGGAAAAGTGCAGGACAACAGCATTAATGGAAATGTGAATCTAACGACTGTAAAAAACAATTATTACGGAACAGGAATTACGTTTTACCCTTTAGAATCATACGATTATTATGAACCAAGAGCCGAAAACAGATATGTAGCGCTCCCGCAAAGAATAGAATGGTGGGGCAGTATTTCGACCAATTACAATCATAAATTTGCTTTAGATCTAAATCCGACATTTTTGATCTTTAATGAATCCGGAAGAATAAATTACGGTTGTGATATTGGCCCGAGATATCGTTTTAATGATAAACTATTGTTGACCTATACTTTTAGCTATTTTAGAAAAAACAATAATAAAGGTTATATCGACAGCACAGATGGTGATGATAATGAAAGTACACCTGAAACTATTGTTTTTGCGAATCGAAATGTAATTACTTATTCTAACACATTAGGAGGTAAATACGCTATTAATAGTGCTATGACACTTAATCTTGCTATTCGTCAATATTGGTCTTATGCCGAAAATAAAGACATACTTGCGCTTGAGCAAGACGGAACTTTATCGCCATATCCGCAATATACTGAAAACAAAAATTCAAGTTTTTATTCCTGGAATGCAGATCTTTCGTATTCTTGGTGGTTTGCTCCCGGCAGTCAGGTTTCGGTTTTATACCGAAATAATGCAGCAAATTTTGAACGCATAATAGATAAAGAATTTAAATCGAACGTAACCGATTTATTAACTAATACAGCACTAAAACATGTTTTTTCGGTAAGCGTCAAATACTTTATTGACTATAATGCTGTCAAAAATAAGATTAGAAAAAGAGCCTAGCCTGAATTAATTTTAAAAAATAAAGACTTATATAATTGAATTAATATTTTTCAAGACAATTCATTTTATTAAATATAAATTGTGGCATTGCTTTCTTACGCATTTTAGAAATGGCTTATCTTTGTAGAAAACTAAAAAATGATGAACAAAAAAGTAATCCTTATGATTTTAGATGGTTGGGGAAAATCTCCTGACCCTAAAGTATCTGCAATAGACAATGCACATGTTCCTTTTATAAACAGTCTTTACCAAAATTACCCAAGTGCACAGCTAAGAACCGATGGTTTAAACGTAGGTTTACCGGAAGGCCAAATGGGAAACAGTGAGGTAGGACACATGAATCTTGGTGCGGGAAGAATCGTATATCAGGATTTAGCCAAAATAAATCTGGCAGTAGCACACAAAACGCTTGCAAAAGAGCAAGTACTTATTGATGCTTTTACATATGCCAAACAAAATAACAAAAAAGTACATTTTTTAGGATTAGTTTCTGATGGTGGAGTTCACTCTCATACGTCGCATTTACGCGGATTAATTGATGCTTCTCAGGAATATGGTCTGGAAAATGTTTTTGTTCACGCTTTTACAGATGGTCGTGATGTTGATCCTAAATCAGGAGCAAAATACATTCACGATTTAGAAGAATATATCAAAGAAACGCCTGTAAAAATTGCTTCTATTATTGGTCGTTACTACGCAATGGATCGTGACAAACGTTGGGAACGTGTAAAATTAGCTTACGATTTGCTGGTAAACGCAAAAGGAACTCCTTCTCAAAATGCCGTTGCAAGTATGCTAAGCAGTTATGAAAATCATGTTACCGATGAGTTTATCGAACCAATTGTAATGGTGGATGAAAACGAAAATCCATTGGCTACAATTGTTGAAGACGATGTTGTTATCTTCTTTAATTTTAGAACAGACAGAGGACGTGAACTTACTGAAGCGCTTTCTCAACAAGATTTCCACGAGCAAAACATGCACAAATTAAAATTGTATTATGTGACGCTTACCAACTACGATGAAACGTACCAAAACGTAAAAGTCGTTTACAATAAAGATAATATTACGGAAACTCTTGGTGAAGTTTTAGAAAAAGCCGGCAAAAAACAAATTCGAATTGCCGAAACTGAAAAATATCCACACGTAACTTTCTTCTTTTCAGGCGGTAGAGAAACTCCGTTTGAAGGTGAAACCAGGATTTTAAGAAATTCTCCAAAAGTAGCGACTTACGATTTACAGCCGGAAATGAGTGCTTATGAATTGAAAGATGCACTTGTTCCTGAATTAAACAAAGGCGAAGTTGATTTTGTATGTTTAAATTTTGCCAATGGCGATATGGTGGGACATACCGGAATCATGAGCGCTGCAATTTTAGCCTGTGAAGCTGTTGATGCCTGCGTAAAAGGAGTAATCGAAGCGGCTCTTGCAAACGATTATACTACAATTGTAATCGCCGATCACGGAAATTGTGAAACCATGATTAATCCTGACGGAAGCCCAAATACGGCACACACAACAAACCCGGTGCCGATTATTTTGGTTGACAAACAATTGAAAAACATAAACGATGGTGTTCTTGGTGACATCGCTCCTACTATTTTAGAATTAATGGGCGTTCAGCAACCAGCAGCAATGACTTGCCATTCATTGTTGTAGAAAATCACTTCATATTTTTTTAAACCATATAAGTTATATAAGTTCATTTAATAAAAAGAATGGATTTATATAATTTATATGGTTTATTTTTAAATAGGCTCGTTTTGTCACCCTGAGCGAAGTCGAAGGCTTATAAACGGAAATTGCCTTATATTTTCTTATATAACTTATATGGTTCAAAAAACAAAATAATGATACGTCCACTCGACGCCATAAATCACAAGTCCGATCATTCCTCCAACTAAAGTTCCGTTGATTCTGATGTATTGAAGATCTTTTCCGATTTCTAATTCTAATTTTTCAGAAACTTCTTTTCCGTCCCAGCTTTTTACTGTGGAAGAAATCAAATCTCCAATCACTTTTTTATTATTTAAAAGCACTGATAATAAATCATTTTTGATGAAATTATTTATTTTATCGATCATCACCCCATCTTCTTTTATTCCGGTTCCGAAGCCCTGAATTAAACCCGCAATATTTTTTTTGATCGAAGATTCATCACCTTTTCCTAAATCGGTTGAAATGGATAATTTTATTTCATCCCAAATTCCGTTTACATAATCCTGAACTTCTTTTTTTCCGGCAAAGCCAAGAATCAAATTATTGATTTTTACGCGCATTTCTTCTGAGTTTTTGACTTCATCGAGAAAATTATAAACGTATTCGTCAATTTTAACTCTTACGGCACTTTCAGGATTTTTGGCTTCGTCTAAAAATTCAGCCAATCCATTAAAAATACCTTCAGAAATACTTTTATCGGCTAAGCCAAAACTCAAAAATGGCGTTGATTCTTTTACTTTTTTCCGAATCAGATCTTTATTATTTGCCAATTCTGTACTCATCACTTCCAGAAGATTGGTCAACAACTCATCTTTCATATTGCCTTTCTGCAAAGGTTCTAAAGCCAGCGCAACCCAGTCTCCAAAATTAATTCCTTCGAGTTTTTCCTTAAACTGAACCTGGATAAATCGTTTTATATCTTCGTCTTTGATCGTTTTTATAACACCGGGAATAATATTTACGGCAACCAGATTGGCTATTTTATTGGCATTTTCTTCCTGCGAAAGCCATTCTGAAGCTTTTGTCGCAAAGTTGAATTCTTCTATTTTAATTTCCAGTTTCTCGCGATTCAGAAATTCTTCTGAAACAAAATTCCCCAGGTTTTCTCCAATTTCATTTTTCTTGGTTGGAATAATGGCTGTATGCCAAATCGGAATTCCCAGCGGATGACGAAATAGAGCCACAACTGCAAACCAATCGGCAATTCCCCCCACCATTGCGGCTTCACTAAACGCCTGAAGCATTGGGATTTTAAAATAAATAGCGATGATAAACAAAAGAACGGCAACACCCAAAAGGGCCAATGCATTACTCTTCATTTTCCTTAAAGCTTTTACTTTGGATATATCCTGATCTATAATAGTAGTTTTCATAATTAAACATTTTACTACTAATTTATGGCTTTTTTCTGAAATATCCCGCTGTTCTGGTTTCTTAAATAGCCACGAATTCACGAATTTTCTAAAAATTATCTATTGAATTTTAAACAAATACAATTTGTAAAATCAGCATTCCAATATAATTCGTGAATTCGTGACGAAAAAAAATTAACTCACAGCAAAAAGACTTAATCAGGTCGAAAAATTTATATTAAAATCGTACTTTTGCGAACTGAAAATCTGAAAAATATGATTATCCAAAAAAGTAGAGAGGAAATTGAATTAATGCGCGAAAGTGCTTTGATCGTATCGAAAACATTAGGAATGATTGCTTCTGAAATTAAAGAAGGAGTTACTACATTATATCTTGACAAATTAGCCGAAGAATTTATTCGTGATCATGGTGCAGTTCCTAGTTTTCTGGGATTGTACGATTTTCCGAATTCACTTTGTATGAGTCCAAATGCACAAGTTGTACACGGAATTCCAAATAATACACCTTTGAAAAACGGTGATGTTATATCCGTAGATTGTGGTGCGTTCAAAAATGGATATCACGGTGATCACGCCTATAGTTTTGAAATTGGAGAAGTTGCTCCGGAAGTTAAAAAACTTTTGAAAGTAACGAAAGAATCTCTTTACGTAGGAATTAGAGAATTTAAAGCCGGAAATCGCGTGGAAGATGTTGGAAATGCAATCCAAAAATATACTGAATCTCACGGTTACGGAGTTGTTCGTGAACTTGTTGGCCACGGTTTAGGACAAAAAATGCACGAAGAACCGGAAATGCCAAACTACGGAAAACGCGGTCGCGGAAAACTTTTTGTTGAAGGAATGGTCGTTGCCATTGAACCCATGATCAACATGGGAACAAGAAACATCAAACAACTTAAAGACGGTTGGACAATCCTAACTGCTGACGGAAAACCAAGTGCGCATTTTGAACACGACGTTGCTTTAATCGACGGAAAACCAGAATTGTTATCGACTTTTCAATACATCTATAAAGCGCTGGGAATCGAAAGCAATGAAGAAGATGAATTTAGAAAAGTGCCTTTAGTACTATAGTTATTTCACAGAGATTCACAAAGATATACGCCAAGATTCACAAAATATTATTTTACAAGCCTTTTAAATGTTTGAAGAAAACAACGAATCTCGAAATAAATTAGATGCAATTACATATAAAATTATTGGTCTCGCAATTGAAGTTCACAAACAATTAGGACCCGGCTTATTAGAATCCGCTTATCAGGAATGTTTATATTATGAAATTATAAATTCCGGTTTAACTGTTGAAAAACAAAAAATTCTACCAATAATTTACAAAGACATAAAACTTGATCATGGATATCGAATTGATTTACTGATCGAAAATAAAATAGTTATTGAATTAAAAACTGTTGAAGCTTTTACAGATGTTCATTTTGCCCAGATATTAACCTATTTAAAACTTGGTAATTATCCATTAGGACTTCTTATTAATTTTGATTCAAAAATTTTAAAAAACAACATAAAAAGATTTATAAACACTTTGTGAAGCTCCGCGCTTACTTTGTGAAACTCTGCGAAACAGCCCCATGAAGAAACTTTTTAAACTAATACTTAATACAATCCCGCGTCCATTATTAATTCGTTTGAGTTATGTGGCGCGTCCCATTTTGGCTTTATCTTTAAGAGGAAATAAATTTACTGATCCTATTGACGGGAAAAGTTTTAAATCATTTTTGCCTTACGGATACGGAAAACAACGCAATAATGTGCTTTCTCCAAGTACGCTTTCGTTAGAAAGACACCGTTTGCTTTGGTTGTATCTAAACGACCAGACTGATTTTTTTACAGCGCCAAAAAAAGTGCTGCATTTTGCTCCGGAACAGGCTTTTTACAAAAGATTCCGCAAGCAGAAAAACCTTGATTATACGACAACCGATTTGTTTTCGCCTTTGGCAGATGTAAAAGCAGATATTTGCAATCTGCCTTTTAAAGACAATGAATATGATGTGATTTTATGCAATCACGTTTTAGAACATATTCCGGATGATACAAAGGCAATGCAGGAATTATTTCGCGTACTAAAGCCAGGCGGAATGGCCATTTTACAAATTCCGCAGGATTTATCGAGAGAAAAAACATTTGCTGACGATACCATTACAGACCAAAAAGAACGCGCTAAAATATTTGGTCAATACGATCACGTTCGTATTTACGGACGCGATTATTTCGACAAATTAAGAAGTATTGGTTTTATTGTTATCGAAGAAGATTATACCAATAAAATTGCACCTGAATTGGTAGAAAAATATTGTTTGGCAAAAGGCGAAATTATTCCGCTTTGCTTTAAACAGGAAAACTAAATATTTTCACATATAAGTTCATTTAAAAAGAGTTTTCAAAATAGCAATAATTTGAAAACTCTTTATTTTTTTGCCCAATCTCAAAATTAATTACAAGCCAACCAAATCCCTAAACCTTGGAACCTACAAATTCATTTCAATTTTGTTTTGACATCAGTTTTGAAAAAAATCTGAACCATTATATTCCAACTGCTTATATTGTTGAGGATCGTAATGATATTAAATATTTAAATAAAAAAGCAAGTGCTGATGTACTTTCAGGATTTGGAATTGTTTTTGAAAATTTAGATTCCAATACAAAAAAGATACTGACCGCCTGTGAATCTTTAAAGTCTGATTTTATATTTAAAAAATTCAGCACAAAAATCAAATCGGCAAAAACAATTGCTGATTTGCAGAAGGATTCTAAAATTGATTTTGCCATTCGCCAGCATTTAAAACTGAATTTAGATTGTTTTTATACTTTAATTGTAAAAGAACAATTTCCGTTATCGATGAATATGGGCGTTGAAAAGGATTTTTATCGCTCCAGAGTTGCTATTGATCCTTTATATTTAGAACCTCAGATTCAGTTTGACAAACATTCTGAAGGAATTACTTATACTTTATCTTTAAAAGAAAATGAAACTACATTTCTACCCATGAATAGTAAAGTTGATATTCTTTTAGATGAACCAAGCTGGCTTATTATCGACAAAAAATTGGCGCAGTTAAAAGAGCTGAATTCTAAAAAACTATCTCCATTTTTAACTAAAAAATCAATTGAGATACCTTCCAAATTAGTTGATAATTATTTTAAAAATTTCATTCCGGAAATAGCCAAAAAAATTGACATTGAAGCCACTGGTTTTGAAATTGAACTTCGCGATACAATTGTTTCGTGTACGATTCAGCCTGTTTATGATTTCTTTAAAAACTGTTATTATCTGAATCTTTTTTTTGATTATAACGGTTATTTATTTGACAGCAGTAAAACTAAAAAAACACATTCATTTGTTGATTTCAGTATTGCCAACGAACCCAAAATAATTCAGTTTAAACGAAGTTCTGATGAAGCGTCATATACAGACAAATTACTTGAAATTGGTTTTATAAAAATCAAAAATGAATTATTCGGACTGAATTCAGAAACAGAAGTTCAGGATCCTTATCTTAATATTCAACTGGTTATTGATCGCAAAGAAGAACTGGAAAGTTTAGGATTTACTATTCAAAACCTAAAACTGGAAAGCAAAGAAATCATTACAGAAAATTATAGTGTTTCTGCTTCAAAAGAAACAACTGGAGATTGGTTTGATATCAAAATCATCATTACGATTGGGAATTTCAATATTAATTTCAGTGAAATTATTCCGAATATAAAAAGCAAGGAAAGGCTTTTTTTATTGCCTGACGGAAACTACTTTTTGATTCCGTTAGAATGGCTTAGCAAATATAGTTCGCTGGCAAAATTAGCTAAAACAGAAAATGGAAATCTACTTTTGCGTAAAAGTAATTTTGCTGCTTTAGATACGATTTCAGAAATTAAAAGTGATGCAGAACCTATTTACAAAGCTGAGTATGTTGCTTCTGATTTACTAAAAGCAACATTAAGACCTTATCAAATTGACGGTGTAAAATGGCTTTTGGGTCATTTTAATTCAAATTTAGGGGCTTGTCTGGCTGATGATATGGGACTTGGAAAGACCTTGCAAACTTTAGCTGTTTTGGTTGCCGTGCAGGAACAATTAGGATTTACAACAAAAACCACAAATTTTGATTTGTTTCAAAATGAAACGACTGTCGAAAGAGAACCTTTAAAAACCTTAATTGTTTTACCTTCTTCATTGGTTTTTAACTGGTATAATGAATCTCAAAAATTTACACCGCATTTTTCAAAAATGCAATATGTTGGAAATGACAGAAAATTATTAGCCAATCGATTAGAATCATCTGATTTAATTTTTACGAGCTATAGTATTGTTCATCGCGACATTTCAATTTTAGAAAAATACAATTTCCGCTACTTAATTTTAGATGAAAGTCAATACATTAAAAATAAGAATTCTAAAATTTTTAAAGCGATTAATAAAATAAATACGGAGCATAAAATAGCATTAAGCGGTACGCCAATCGAAAACTCTCTGGACGATTTATGGTCGCAAATGCAATTTATAAATCCGGATATTTTGGGTACTTATGCTTTTTTTGCAGAAAATTTTAAAATTCCGATTGAGAAAAAACAAGACGAAAACAGTTTATCTGAATTAAAAAATCTGGTTCAGCCTTATATTTTAAGAAGAACCAAAGAACAGGTTTTAAAGGATTTACCGGAATTAACCGAACAAATTTATTATTGCGATATGGATCCGGAACAGGAAAAATTATACGAGCAGGAAAAGTCAAAAGCCCGTAATTTTTTACTGAAAACCGATGGATCCGGTCCTGACAAAATCAGCATTATCAATACTTTGATGAAGTTAAGACAGTTGAGTAATCACCCTAAAATGATCGATCAGGAGTCAGAAATTGATTCCGGAAAATATATTGCCGTTACTAATTATCTGGAAAATTTAGTAAAAGGAAAACAAAAAACGATCATTTTTAGTTCGTTTGTTACGAACCTGAATTTTTATACAACCTGGTGTAAAGAAAACAAAATACAATTTTGTGAAATTACAGGTGAAACTCCGGCTGCAAAAAGAGAACAGCAAGTAAAGCTGTTTCAGGAAAACGACGAACCATTGCTGTTTTTTATTTCGCTCAAAGCGGGCGGCGTTGGGTTAAATATTACCAAAGCTTCGTATGTTTTATTCTTAGATCCGTGGTGGAATCCTTTTGCTGAAAAACAAGGAGTTGGAAGGGCACATCGAATTGGACAAATGAATAAAGTAAATGTTATTCGTTTTATTTCGAAAAATACGGTTGAAGAAAAAATAATCAAATTGCAGGAAAACAAAAAACTGTTATCTGATTCTCTTTTGGAGGAAAGTTTTGTGAATGATGAAATCGAAACTAATTTAGAATACATTTTAGGTTCTTAATAAATTGTTCTTAAAACCAATAAATTGTCTTATTTTTCGTTGTATAAATTGTTATATTTACAATCTTACAAAAACGTTGAGTATAATTTAAACACATAGAAACATAGATTTTATGTGTAAAAAAAAAGAATCTAAAAGAGAAATATATTTCTCTCACATAGCGGACTATTGTGTATTTAAATAAGTGAAACGCCTTTTTAATATTACAAAATCTATGTTTCTATGTGTTAGAAAAAATTATATGCAACGAGTTTATACAATTTAAAAAGATGCCAAAATTTTTGTTTCAGAACTTTCTTTTGTTTTTCATTTTTACTTTCGCGACAGCGCAGGAAGTACAAACCGAAGTTACTCCACCTTATAATATCAAAACGGTTTCGTTTGTTCAAAACGGAAATAATGTTGTACCCATATTTGAATTAGGTTCTACATTTGAACTGCAATTTGATGACTTATTTGGCAATGAAGCCAACTATTATTTTGATATTACACATTGCGATTACAACTGGAAACCAACCGATATTCCGAAAACAGATTTTATTCGTGGTTTTGATAATCAAAGAATTACAAATTATGTAAATTCTTTCAACACACTTCAGGTTTATTCGCATTACAAACTTGCTTTTCCTAATCAGTTTACTACAGAATTACGGCTTTCAGGAAATTATATGCTGAGAATTCTCAATGAAGATAAGGAAGTGGTTTTTTCGAGAAAATTTATTTTATACGAAGAACACTCGACTGTTGCTGCTCAGGTAAAAAGAAGCCGGGATCTCAGCAACATAGACTATATGCAAAATCTTGAGTTTACTATCCTTTCCAACGATATTGCTTTTCAAACGCCTCTGCAAAATGTAAAAGTACTTTTGCTGCAAAACGGTGATTTCAGTACAAGCATTAAAAATATTCCACCTCAATACACCATTGGTAATCAATTAGTTTACAAATACGGGAAGGAAACTTTATTTTGGGGAGGAAATGAATTTTTATATTTTGAGAATAAAGATATTCGTGCCGCCAATAACAATGTCGGAAAAGTAGGTTCTAATAATGATATTTATAATTCTTATTTATATACCAATGCGGCAAGGGCCAATCAAATATACACCAATTATGAGGATGTAAACGGTAATTTTGTTGTTAAGAATATTAATGGTTCCAACAACGAAATTGAAGCCGATTATGCGTGGGTTTATTTTACACTTTCGGCACCAACTTTCAGATTGAATAAGGATATTTATATCACCGGAATGTTCAATAATTACAGCTTATCTCCAGAATATAAAATGGATTATAACCAGGATAAAGGTGTTTACGAAAAAGCAATAATGATCAAACAAGGTTTTACCAATTTTCAATATAAAATCGCCGATAAAAACGGTGTTGTTGATTATGAAAATGCGATTGACGGTAACTTTTTTCAAACCGAAAACAATTATACAATATTGGTGTATTACAAGCAAAGTTCCGATCGTTATATGAGAGTTATCGGAAAAGGAAATGCTAACTCCATAAATATCACCAATTAAAACATTGTTAAAGGTTTTCGGGTAAACGATTTTTTTTCGTAAGTTTGCCACTATAACACTCACATATATACGACGTTAGTATGGTTTCTCAGATAACAAGGGGCATAAAAATATCTGTTTTAACTAGTTTTGAAGGTACTTACTTCAAGAACTACAAGATCCATTTTGCCTTTAGTTACGTCATCACAATCGAAAATCACAGTAAAGATTCTGTTCAGTTAACTTCTCGTCACTGGGAAATTTTTGATTCTTTGAATGATATCGAAATTGTTGACGGTGAAGGAGTTATAGGTAAAAAACCAGTTTTAAAACCTGGTGAAAATCACACTTACAGTTCTGGTTGTTTACTTTCATCACCTTACGGAGCGATGCAGGGGCATTTTAATATGATCAATTTTACGACTACAAAAACATTTAAAGTAATTGTCCCTACTTTTAGAATGTGCGCTCCATTTGCATTGAATTAATTTATTGCAACTTCTATTATTCCTTCTTTTGTAATGGCATAAACTTTATCTTTTTCGGTTGGAATAAGGTAAGAATTTCCTGTAAATTCTCCAAAAGCCGGAAAAATTAATTGATTTGGTTTTAGAAAAAAACACGATAAACTCAAAAATTGTCTTCCCAATCCACGTAGTTGTATCCCCGGATGAATGTGTCCGCAAAAATTAAAAAGACCTTCTTTTTCAGTTGGATGATGTGTAAATAAAAAATTATTTATTTCTAATTCACTGTAAATTTCAATATTCAAATCTTCATAATATGTTTTTGAAATAATATCATGATTGCCTTCTACCAAAATTATTTTCTGCGAATGCTGTTTGGTCCATTCGACAAATAAATCCCACTCATTATTGATTTTACTGTGAAATAAATCTCCCAAAAAAACAATGGTTTTGGGATTGAATAATTCTAAAACTGCTTTTAATCGGGTGAAATTTTCAAAAATAGCATTGTTGGGAATTCCAATTCCGTGTTTTCTAAAATGTGCCACTTTTCCAAGATGCACATCAGATATTAGCAGCATTTTTTCCTTTTCCCAAAAAACAGCACCAGACTGATGCAAAATGAAATCCTGATTGTTTATTATTATATTCATATTAAATTTTATCCAAAAATCAGTCCAAAATTATTTCATGTAACTGGCTGTCATTTTTTTTATTCTTTCTGCCAATGTTTCACTTGATAATTTTTCCCTGAGTCGGTCTGTAATAATTGGAAAACTAAATGGCGTTGGTTTTTTGCACTGTTTCCATACGATTGTTTGCCTGTTTATTCTTTCTAAAGCCTGAATCAAACGTCCTTCTTCTAGCTGATGTTCAAAGGTTTCTGTATAGGCTTGCTGAAGCAGTAAATTATCCGGTTCATAATCTCTAAAGACTTCAAATAACAACTGCGAACCACTTTGCAAATGTCTGGTTTTTACTGGTTTTCCGGGCATTCCTGTAAATACTAAACCGGCGATTACTGCAATGTCCCTGAATTTTCTTCGCGCCATTTCGGTTGAATTCAGACTTTTTTGCAAATCATGATGTACATATTCTGTCGAAAATAAATCATTGTCAAAAACAGCTTCCATATCGATTTCCTGATCCGAAAGCAATTCAAATCCATAATCATTATAAGCTAATGAAAATGTAATTGGCGATAATAAACTGATGCGATACGACAGCATACTTGCCAAAGCTTCATGTACAAACCGCCCTTCAAAAGGATAAAAAACAGCATGAAATCCTTCACGCGTTTTAAATGTTTCGATCAAAAATTCATTCGTATCCGGAACGATGCTTTCTTTTCGCTGTCTTGTAAAAATAGGCTGAAGCGCTTGTAATTCCGGAGTCAGATTATCTGTGTTTGCGGCATATAATTCTTCGCGCAAAAGTTCGCTCATTTGCACAGACAAAGCCATTCGTCCGCCCATCCAGCTTACTGTTCTTGAGTTTTTTTTAGGATCGGCTTTTCGAACCAAAACCTGCATATTTTTTACCCGAAATAATTCAAGTCGCTTTCCGGCGAAAGTAAAAACATCTCCCGGTTGCAGTTTTGAGGCAAACCATTCTTCGATCGTACCGATAAAACCGCCGCTTAAAAACTTGACATTGAGAGCAGCATCCCCAACTATAGTTCCAATTTGCATTCTGTGATGCATGGCAATCATTCGGCTGTTGATTTTAAAGCGCCCGTCTTCTTCAACCTCAACTTTTTTAAATTCATCATACGCCTGCAAACTCTGGCTGCCGTTGGTAATAAAATTAAGAATCCAGTTCCAGTTTTCTTTGGTTATATTTTGATAGCAGAATGTTTTTCTCACTTCTTCAAAAATTTCATCCGGATAAAAACCATCAGAAACCGCTAATGTATTTAGGTATTGAACCAAAACATCCCAACTGCTCAAATACGGAATTCGATCTTCGACAATGGTTTTGGCTGCTGCTTTTTTTAGTGCGGAAGCTTCGATTAATTCGATGGCGTGAGTAGCGAGAAAATAAATTACACTTTCTTTACCCGGTTGATGTCCGCTTCGTCCAGCTCTTTGAAGAAATCTTGCGACACCTTTTGGTCCGCCAATTTGAATAATCGTTTCAACTGGGGCAAAATCAACACCTAAATCCAGACTTGAGGTACAAACAACCACTTTTAGTTCTTCATTTCTAATGGCATTCTCGACCCATTGTCTGGTTTCCCTGCTAATGCTTCCGTGGTGCATTGCCATTTCTCCGGCAAACTCCGGATATTTTTCGAGGATTGCCTGATACCACATTTCGCAGGCAGAACGCACATTGGTAAATATTAAAGTCGTTTTGCTTCTTCTTACTATTTTCGCAACCTCATCAATTAAATGCAAACCCATATGACCGCGCCACGGATAACTATCCATTTTTTCAGGTAAAATAGAAAGTACTTTTATTTTCTTGTTGATATTGGCTTTTATCAAAACCGAATTTTGATAAGCTTCAGAATTCAATCCTAATAAAACTTGCTGTGCCAATTCCAGATTTCCTATTGTAGCAGAAATTCCCCAGATTCGCATTTTTGGAGCGACAGTTTTTAATCGCGATAAAGCCAGTTCCATTTGAACACCACGTTTTGTACCTAATAATTCATGCCATTCGTCAACCACAATTGCAGAACAATTGGCAAAAGTTTTCGCAAATTCTTTTGAGGCCAGAAGTAATTGTAAACTTTCCGGAGTCGTAATAAGTAAATCGGGCATTTTTTTGCTCTGCTTCGCTCTTTCGCTTTGAGACGTATCGCCGGAACGAATCCCAACAGTCAACGGCAAATTTAAATCTTCTACAATTCTTTCGGCAGCCTGTTTTATTTCTACCGAAAGTGCGCGTAAAGGCGTAATCCAAATTGCTTTTAATCCCGGTTTGTGTTTATTTTTAAAATCAGGATTTTTTTTCATGTAATCGAGAACTATCGGAAACCACAAAGCATAGGTTTTCCCGCTTCCGGTTGGCGCGTTTAATAAGCCATTTTTCCCTTGCAGAAATGCTGTCCAGGTTTGGGTTTGAAACGGAAATGATTTCCAACCCTGATCCTGAAACCATTTTTCGGCAATTATATATAGTTCTTCTCTGTTCATTTTTTATAAGGTTCAAAGTTGCAAAGGCTCAGAGGGACAAGTTTAGCTGTTTCCAAAAGTTTTTCCCTTTGAAACTCTGTTACTTTGTCCCTTTGAACCTTTTATGAAATCATACTTTTTAAATCTTCTATTGAATTGGCTTCATCGATTTTCTTATCATGTCGCCATCTCAATATTCTGGGAAAACGCGTTGCAACACCGCTTTTGTGTCTTTTTGAAAGTGCGATTCCTTCAAAACCAATTTCAAAAACCAATTGTGGCGTTACACTACGAACCGGACCAAATCGCTCCAAAGTATTTTTCTTTATAAAATCATCTACTCTTCTGAATTCAGCATCGGTTAAACCGGAATAGGCTTTTGCGAATGTTACCAGTTCTTTTTCGCCGTTATCGTTGGTTTGCCAAAGTGCAAAAGTATAATCTGTAAATAAGTTCGAACGTCGTCCGTGACCTCGCATGGCGTAAGTTAAAACGGCATCAATTACCAAAGGTTCAATTTTCCATTTCCACCAGTCGCCTTTTTTCCTTCCCACCAAATAAGGAGAATCATTTCTTTTTAACATCAAACCTTCGCTTTTCATTTCGCGGGCACGCATTCTTTCTGTTGTTACATCTTCCCAAGAATGGAGCAAAACTCTTTCTGATAATTGAAAATAAGGCGTTTTATCTTTTATGGAATCATATAATTGTTCTAATAACAATCTACGTTCTGCATAAGGTAAATTGCGAATATCCTGTCCTTCCCATTCTAAAATATCATACGCTTTTAAGATTACGGGAACCTTTTCGAGCAAACTTGCCGATATTGTTTTACGTCCAATTCTGGTTTGCAAGTCATTAAAAGTGCCAATTTCACCTTCGGGAAAAGCTAAAATTTCCGCGTCAATTACGGTTCCGTCCGGAATTAAACCAACGAAATTTTTGAATTCAGGATATTTATCAGTTACCAGCTCCTCGCCTCTTGACCAGACATAAATTTCGCTTTCGCGGATGATCGTCTGTGATCTGATTCCATCCCATTTATGTTCGATAGACCAATCTTCGGGATTTCCCAAATTATCCACTTCACCTTCAATAGGATATGCCAGATAAAACGGATAAGGTTTTGATAAATAGTCACTGTTTTTTTCGTCCAGAATCAATTCCTGAAAAGTGATTGTGTTGGGATCCCAGTTTCCCATTAATTTATAAGCCAAAGCATCTTCATCAACATCTTCTGCCTTAGAAAGTGCTCTTGTCATTAATTTTTGGCTTACGCCGATTCTTAAACTTCCGGTAATTAATTTGGTAAAAACGAAGCGTTCGTAATAATTCAGCGCTAGCCAATTCTGATGTAGGTATTCTTTTTTCTCAGCATCTGATTTCTTTTTTAAAGCAATAATTTCCTGAAGATATTCGGTTAAACTTTTATCAGAATGTTCTTTTGTGGTTGGAATTATCAAAGCAATAGTTTCGGCCAAATCACCTACAATATGATAACTTTCTTCAAAAAGCCAAAGTGGAATATTAGCCAATTCGTTTGCCCAAATTCGCAACAAAGTAGTATTAACCGGTCTCGGCGGACGACGATGAGAAAGAATCGCAATGGTCCATACTTTATCTTCCGGCGATGCATTTTTAAAATACATTGTCAGCGCATCGACTTTTACATTCGTTTTATTCGAACTATCGAGTGTTTTTATGAGTTGGGCAAAGTTTTTCATCTACAATTCATTATTTTCAGAAATAAGCGAAGTTTCACTTTGATCAACTTCGGCTTCCTTTTCATCTTTTTCCATTTCTGCTGCTTCGCCTTCGTATTGCGTTTTTTCGGTTCTGGCATCGTAACCCAATTCTCTCAGATATTTAGAGAAAATATCGGTATAACCATGCGTGCAGATTATTTTTTCTGCTCCTGTTGCTTTTATGCTGTCGAGCAAAGAATACCAATCGCAATGATCGCTTAATACAAAACCTTTGTCAATAGCGCGTCTGCGTCTTGCTCCGCGAAAAGCCATCCAGCCACTTGCAGAACCAGTAACGAAAGGCGTCATTTTTCTGATCCAGATACTTCCGTGCGCGCTTGGCGGAGCGAGAACCATATTTCCTAATAAATCTTCTTTTTTGGTTTCGCGGGTCACCAAAGTTGTTGGTGGAAAATCAACCATAGGCCTTAAAACATTGGTCATATTTTCGATTGCGCCATGTGTGTAGATTTTACCTATGTCGGTGTCCAGATATTTTAAAAGTCGCTGTGCTTTTCCTAAAGAATAACCAAAGAGAATAGAAGTTTTTCCTTCGGCTTTGTTTTCTGCCCACCAATTATTTATTTCTGAGATTACTTCTGCTTGCGGAGTCCAGTTAAAAGCAGGTAATCCAAACGTACATTCGGTTATAAAAGTGTCACATTTTACAACTTCATACGGAGTTGAAATCCCATCGTCTTCTGTTTTATAATCTCCTGTAAAAACCCAGACTTCTCCTTTGTGTTCTACACGAATTTGTGAGCTGCCAATAATATGTCCTGCAGGATGAAGCGAGAATTTTACATTGTTTATTACAAAGGTTTCATTCCACTCTTTTCCGGTTACATTTATTTCTCCCAAACGATGGCGAATAATAGGAATATTGGTATGATGGGTAATATAATTTTGATGTCCCCAACGCGAGTGATCGGCATGACCGTGAGTAATAATGGCATTTTTTACCGGTCGCCACGGATCGAGATAAACATCGGCCTGCTGGCAGTAAATTCCTTTATCGTTAAAAGCTAAAAGAGGGATTTTCATAGTATTACCATTTATGGATTTCTAAAAAATAATAGGGCAGAATTCTATCAAATTTAATTATTAAATAATTGAGGCTCTTTACAATTTCGCCCGATTAGTTTATTTAATTACAACTTTTAATATTGTGTTATGATATAATCAAAATATCATTTGTACTTTTGTAAAAAATTAAATAATTCGTAATTTTAAATACTTTCAACCCATGTTAAAAGGATTCTTTCATGTACCAAAAGCGGTAAACGAGCCAGTAAAAGGATACGCACCGAACTCACCAGAAAAAGCAGCTGTTCAGGCAGCATACACTTCAATGTGGAACTCTAAAATTGATGTTCCATTATACATTGGTAGTGAAGAAATCAAAACCGGAAATACTAAAAACATTACAGCGCCTCACGATCACAAACATATCGTAGGAACGTACCATTTAGCTGAAAAACAACATATTGAAAAAGCAATTGCCAATGCTCTTGAATCAAGAAATGCATGGGCAAACATGGCATGGGAACAGCGTGCTGCTATTTTCTTAAAAGCTGCTGAACTTATTGCAGGTCCATACAGAGCGCGTATTAACGCTGCTACTATGATTGGGCAATCTAAAAATATTCACCAGGCAGAAATTGATGCTTCTTGTGAATTAATCGACTTTTTACGTTACAACGTAGAATTTATGACTCAGATTTACAACGATCAGCCAAAATCTGATTCTACAGTTTGGAACCGTTTAGAGTACAGACCTCTTGAAGGATTTGTGTATGCTATTACTCCATTCAACTTTACTGCTATTGCTGCAAATCTTCCTGCAAGTGCTGCTATGATGGGGAATGTTGTAGTTTGGAAACCAAGTGACAGTCAGGTATTTTCTGCAAAAGTTATTATTGATGTATTCAAAGAAGCGGGAGTTCCTGATGGCGTTATCAACGTTGTTTTTGGAGATGCTTTAATGATTACGGATACTATTTTAGCAAGCCGCGATTTTGCCGGAATTCACTTTACAGGTTCAACTCACGTATTTAAAGATATCTGGGCAAAAATTGGTGCTAACATCAATAACTATAAAACCTACCCAAGAATTGTTGGTGAAACTGGTGGTAAAGATTTTATCATTGCACACCCAACTGCAAACGTAAAACAAGTTGCTACAGGAATTACTCGTGGAGCATTTGAATTTCAGGGGCAAAAATGTTCTGCAGCTTCAAGAGCTTATATTCCTCAAAGTTTATGGCCAGCTGTAAAAGAGCAATTAATTGCTGATGCAAAATCTATGAAAATGGGTTCTCCGGAAGATTTCGGAAACTTTATTACAGCGGTTATTCACGAAGGTTCTTTTGATAAATTAGTCAGTTATATCGATCAGGCTAAAAAAGATGCTGATGCTGAAATTATCATTGGAGGTAATTATGATAAATCTGTTGGGTACTTTATTGAACCAACGGTTATTGTAACTACCAACCCAAAATATACTACAATGGAAACTGAGTTGTTCGGACCAGTTATCACTATTTATGTATACGAAGATGCAAAATGGGAAGAAACTCTTGAATTAGTTGATACTACTTCTGAGTATGCTTTAACAGGAGCTGTATTTAGCCAGGATCGTTATGCTATTGAAGTAGCGACTACGAAATTGCAAAATGCTGCCGGTAACTTCTATATTAATGATAAACCAACCGGAGCTGTTGTAGGAATGCAGCCTTTTGGTGGAGCAAGAGCTTCAGGAACTAACGATAAAGCGGGTTCTGCATTGAACTTATTACGTTGGGCTTCTCCTAGAACTATTAAAGAAACTTTTGTAACTCCTGAAGATTACAGATATCCGTTTTTAGGATAATACAATATTAGATTTATCTAATAATACACAACCCACAATTATCAATTTAGATAGCTGTGGGTTTTTTCTTTTTTTAAACTTCTCATTTATAAATAATTATAATATTTTGTAGTACTTTTCTTATTTACTTAATATTCAATAACTTAGCTTTTTAAAAAGCTTAATCTGTCATTTTAAAAACTTTTAGTATCAACTTAAAAATAGGTTAGCATTTAATTTTGTCAAACGCTTTAAATCTCGAAAAACAAGAAGAAAAAAAGCGCCGCCGATTAAAAAAACATGACAATAAAATCTAATTAAAAAGCTTATGAAAAGTTTAAAAAATGTTCCGGATATAATTCTAAAATCCAAATCAATTGGTCATCGAATTGATTTTAAATGGAGCAAAAATAAAATGGAGAAATTTCTCGATCCCTTAGAAGGAAATGAAGAACTTCAAATTGCACTGGATCAAATTAGCCACAAAGCAGCTGTTGGCCTTACGGCAGCTCTTGTAGAATGGATTCACTGGCGTTTTACAGGATATACAAAAGCAGCAAATGATGTCGAAAAACGCATTGAGGCGCTATGGTGCTCTATTAATAATCCGGAAAATTCAAAACCACTGGATTTTGATACAGACTTAGAAATGCCCGTAAGAAGTTGTGTAAACGGACCAATATGGCTGGCCCTTATGACTGCAAAAATGGTTGATGTAAGATATAGAAAAGGATCCTATTTTCTTCAAAGCGAAATAATTGGACTGGCTTTATTGACACGCCATGTTACTCCTAAAAAGAAAGTTTTTGATAAATGGTTTAGTAATACGATGATGGAATTAACCCGTTTATTTCCTTGCCAATACAGTTATGCAAATCTTGATGAAAGCGACGAATCAATCTACAATTCTTCTAATGAAGCTGTAATTAGCAGAGATTTTTTCTTTGATTCTAATTTCAAATATTCTCCGGAAGCATCAGAAAAAGCGCTAAATGATTTTATCAATCATCTAGACTCGAAATCGAATCCATTTTTACAAAAAACAGAAATGGTTTATTAACACCCTTATTGCCCCCCAATATTTAAATAAAAAAAACCGAGTCTAAAATTAGACCCGGTTTTTTTTTATTTTAGCGTTCCATCAACTTGAAACTTGAAATCCTATTAATTTTTAAGGCTGAAACTTCAACGGCAAATGCACAACTTTTTTAGTTTCAAAAAACTCATCTTCAAAATAATCTGCTAAATCGTATAATGTTGCTTTTGGAAAAGCAGCCAATTCTTCGGTTAAATTACCACCTTTAAGATATAAAATTCCGTTTTTCAGCGTATGCTTATGCTGTTTTTTGATTTTATCTTTAATCCACGAAACAAAATCAGGCATATTGGTTACGGCACGGCTCACGATAAAATCAAAATCTCCTTTTACCAGTTCAGCACGTTTTTGTTCTGCTTTTACATTTTTTAATTCTAAGGCATCAACAACTCCCTGAACTACTTTTATTTTTTTGGCAATTACATCAATTAGATAAAAACGGGTTTCCGGAAAAAGAATAGCTAAAGGAATTCCAGGGAAACCTCCTCCGGTTCCTACATCAAGAACAGTTGCTCCGGGTTCAAACTTCATGATTTTTGCAATTCCAAGCGAGTGCAAAATGTGTTTTGTATATAATGCATCAATATCTTTGCGCGAAATAACATTGATTTTTTCATTCCAATCGTGATATAAAAAATCTAATTTTTGAAATTGTTCGATTTGAATGTCGGTCAAATCAGGAAAATATTTCAGAATCTCATCCATTGCTCTAATTTTTTAACAAAAGTACTACTTTACGATTGAAATATTTAACTCAATTTTGCAAATTGAAAATTTATAATAATTACCTTTGAAAACTATTTAAATTAATTATGAATAACACTGCACCTACATTTGCAAGGCAAGACAATCTGAAGTTTTTCAGAACACTTAACTCTCGGGTAAACAATTATTTCAAAGAAAATAATATTCAGAAAACCGGAAACTGGAAGTTACACCTTAAAGCTGTTATTCTATTTGCCGTTTTCCTTACACCTTATTTTTTAATTCTTACGCTCGATATGCCGTTTTGGGTTATGATGCTTTTATCAATCGTTATTGGTATTGGTATGGCGGGAGTTGGAATGAATGTGATGCACGACGGGAATCACGGATCGTATTCAAACAAAAACTGGATCAACAAATTCATGGGCGGAACTATTTATGTTTTGGCTGGAAATGTTTATAACTGGCAAGTACAACACAATGTATTGCACCATACTTATACCAATATTCCCGGACACGATGAAGATCTTGATGCAGGAAGAATTATTCGTTTTACAAAAGATGCAAAATGGCATAGTTTTCACCGTTTTCAGCATTACTATTCTGTTTTCTTATACGGATTACTGACTTTCAATTGGGCTATTACGACTGATTTTAAGCAAATGAGAAATTATCTTAAGAGAAAATTATCTTACGGAGAACCAAAAAACCCAAAAATTCTTTGGACAACATTGATTATCACAAAAGTAATTTATGTTTCTATCTGGATTGTGCTGCCTCTTGTAATTGGAATTACATGGTGGAAGGTTTTAATTGGATTTTTCATTATGCATTACACAGCGGGATTAATTTTAAGTGTTGTTTTTCAGTTGGCACACGTTGTCGAAGAAACTACTAATCCTTCTCCAAACGAATTAGGTGAAATGGACAATACATGGGCAATTCACCAATTGTTTACTACAACTAACTTCGCACCAAAAAATGCAATCGTAAATTGGTACACAGGCGGATTAAACCACCAGATAGAACACCATATTTTCCCAAATATCAGTCATATTCACTACGGTAAAATTGCAAAAATCGTTAAAGAAACTGCAAGAGAATGCAACTTACCATATTATGAATACAAAACAATGACAAGTGCTGTAATTGCTCACTTTAAGCATTTACGCGAACTTGGAATGAAACCTGAACTGGCATAAAAATCAAAAATCTATTAATAATTAACCTTCCTTAATTGAGTTGAAATTAAGGACATTCAAAATTTTTATAATGAATCATATTCTTTCAGACAGAATCAACAACTTAGCGACATCACAAACTTTAGCAATGGCTGCTTTAGCACGCGAATTAAAATCGCAGGGAAAAGACATTATCAGTTTAAGTTTAGGTGAACCTGACTTTAATACTCCGGATTTTATTAAAGAAGCTGTTAAAAAAGCAGTTGATGAAAATTACAGCACCTACTCTCCGGTAGAAGGTTATTTAGAATTGAGAGAAGCAATTTGCAGAAAATTCAAAAGAGACAATGATTTAGATTACAAACCAACCCAAATTGTAGTTTCGACAGGAGCAAAACAATCTTTATACAACATTGCACAAGTAATGTTAAACGATGGTGACGAAGTTATCTTGCCGGCGCCTTACTGGGTTTCTTATTTCGAAATTGTAAAACTTTCAGGCGGAGTTCCGGTAGAAGTTCCAACATCTGTAGATACTGATTTCAAAATTACACCAGAACAATTAGAAGCTGCTATCACGCCAAAAACAAAAATGATGTGGTTCAGTTCTCCTTGTAACCCATCCGGATCTGTTTACAGCAGAGAAGAATTAACAGCTCTTGCAAAAGTTTTAGAAAAACATCCTAATATATATGTAGTTGCAGATGAGATTTATGAGCACATCAATTTCTCAGGAACTTTCTGCAGCATCGGTTCAATTCCTGGAATGTTCGAAAGAACAATTACTGTAAACGGAGTTGCAAAAGCATTTGCGATGACAGGATACAGAATTGGTTACATCGGAGCTCCGGAATTTATCGCAAAAGCGTGTACAAAAATTCAGGGACAAGTAACTTCAGGAGCAAACTCTGTGGCACAACGCGCTACAATTACTGCTGTTGATGCTGACCCAAGCGTATTAAACCATATGGTTCAGGCTTTCCACCAACGCAGAGATTTAGTTGTTGGATTATTAAAAGAAATTCCAGGCGTAAAGATCAACGTTCCGGAAGGAGCATTTTACGTTTTCCCGGACGTTTCTTCTTTCTTCGGGAAAACATTAAGAGGAACCGAAATCAAAGATGCAAACGACGTTTCAATGTATCTTTTGGCAGAAGCTAACGTTGCAACTGTAACAGGAGATGCTTTTGGAAATCCAAACTGTATCCGTTTCTCTTACGCAACAAGCGACGATTTATTAAAAGAAGCTTTACGCAGAATCAAAGAAGCTTTGGCTCTGTAATTAAAATAAATTATTAAAACGGCTTAAGGTTTAAAGTTTCATCACTTTTTACTTTAAGCCGTTTTTTTATGCTGTTATTTGGGCGTGTCCCGCCGGGCCGGGCTATTCGCTGCAAGTCCTCGCACTTCCTTCGTCAGGCTGTGGGCTTTCCACTTCTATCCCTCACGCAAACTGTAAAACGAGAAAATTTCGTCAATTAAGCAATCGAATAATTAATGAAAATTTGTGTAATTCGTCGCAAGCAAAAAAAATCCTTTCAAAATTCCCATTCCACAATTTTATAAATCCGCCCTGTAATTCTATAATACATAAGGCTTTATAAAATCCCAACTTTGTATTATACATTAATTAAAAATTATTATTATGATACATACAGATGAAACCACGAAAGAAGCAGTTAGTACATTAAATGGATTAATCTCTATTTTGGAAGATGGAAAACTTGGTTACACAAATGCAGCAGAACATGTAGATAATCATGCAATCAAAGCAGAATTTCTAGATTATGCACGCGAAAGAGCTTTATTTATTGTTGAATTGCAAGACGAAATCAACAAACTTGGAAAATCAACAGATACTTCAGGAGGCGGACCATTAGGTGCTTTACACCGTGCATGGATTGATATTAAATCATCTTTTACAAGTGGTGATACAGAAGCTATCGTTAATGCCTGCGTAACAGGAGAAGAAGCTGCAGTTGAAAAATACAAAATGGCTTTAGAGAAAAATGAACTTGACGGAAGTCAAACTGCAATTGTTTCAAAACAATTAAACAGTATCCAATCTACTTTAGATAGAATTAAAATGAAAGCAAACTAATAATTGTTTGATGTTTTTATTTTGGGAAAACTACTTGGTTTAAGGACTAAGTAGTTTTTTTTATTTTAAATATGGATCGGATTAAATCCGTTTTGCAAAGAAAATCTCAATTTCTTTTATCATCATTCCATATAAGTTAACTATTTCAAAAAAAGTCACTTCAGCATTAGCAAACTCGAAATATTTATAAGAACTTTGCAAACTTTTTTCCGTGAATACCACAAAAACCTAAAGTTTTAAAAATGAAGAAGAAAATTGAAATATTAGCTCCTGCTAAAGATTTAATTGGAGGAATAGCAGCCATCAATAGTGGCGCCGATGCAGTTTATATTGGTGCACCACAATTTGGCGCAAGATCAAATGCCAACAATTCTATTGAAGATGTTGCTGCTTTGGTACAATATGCACATTTATTTAATGCTCAGGTTTTTGTAGTAATGAATACCATTTTATACGACAACGAACTCGAAACTTGTCGCAAAATGATCTGGGAATTATACGATATTGGTGTTGATGCCCTGATTATTCAGGATATGGCGATTATGGAAATGGACTTACCTCCTATCGTACTTCACGCCAGTACTCAAGCCAACAATCGTGATGCCGATAAAATCAAATTCCTTAAAGATGCCGGAATAAAACGTGTGGTTTTGGCCCGCGAATTAAATCTGCATCAAATTAAAACAATCTACGACCATGCTGATGTTGAGTTAGAATTTTTCGTAACCGGAGCTTTATGTGTTTCGTTCAGCGGAAACTGTTATATGAGTGTGGCAAACGGAGAACGCAGCGCCAATCGTGGTTCTTGCGCTCAAAACTGCCGTTTACCCTATAACTTAATCGACGGAAACGGAGAAACTTTAATTAAAAACAGCCATTTACTTTCGATTAAAGATTTAGATATTTCAGAGCAAATTCCGAATTTGATTGAAGCCGGAATTGTTTCTTTTAAAATTGAAGGAAGATTAAAGGATGTTGTTTACGTAAAAAATAATGTCTCTTACTTACGCCAAAAATTAGACAGCTATTTAGAAGGAGCAGGAAGCGAAAAATACATGAAAGCTTCTTCTGGAACTTGTACCTATACTTTTGATTCTTCTTTAAGCAGAACTTTTAACCGTGGTTATACGGATTATTTCGTAAACGAAAGACACAGCTCTATTGGTTCTTGGGAAAGCCCAAAATCAAAAGGACAATATATTGGTAAGTTAATCCGAACTATTGGAAACGCTTACGAAATCGAAAATGGTGAATTCCTAAACAACGGCGACGGACTTTGTTTCATCAATGAAAACAATGAAGCTGACGGTATTTATGTAAACAAAGCTGAAAACGGTAAAATTTATCCAAACGTTTTAAAAGAAATAAAAGACGGAACTTTTATCTACAGAAATAACGACGCCGCTTTCATCAAAATCGTAGAAAGAGAAGACAGTGCAGTTCGAAAAATCAGCACTACTTTATTGCTTACAGAAAACGAAAACGGTTTTGAATTAATCGCAACCGACGAAGACGGATACGTAAGCATTGTAAATTTAGAACATTCAAAAGAGCAGACTAAAACTGGCGAATCTATAGAAGAAAACATCAAAACACAATTGGCCAAAACAGGTTTTACACCTTATACAGCTGATGAAATTAATATAATGTTCACTCAAAACTGGTTCCTTCCTATTTCTAAAATCAACGAAATGAGAAGAACCGTTTACGATCAATTAACTGAAATTCGTTTAGCAAATTACAAACGTGAAGAACATCAAATCGTAAAAACTTCGCATCCATATCCTGAAACGAAACTAGATTTCATGTACAACGTTTCGAACAAAACGGCTCGTAAATTTTACGAACGCCATGGCGTTACCGAAATCGAAAAAGCATTCGAATTACAATGGGATCCGGGAAAATCTCGTGTAATGACAACCAAATATTGCATTAAATACGAATTAAAAAAATGTCCGATACACCAAAAAGACATAGTAGGTGTTAAAGTAAAAGAACCATTAGTACTAAAACAAGGTGAGCTTGAATACAAACTAAAATTCAACTGCAAGCCCTGCGAAATGGAAATTTGGGAAAAAGACGCCGAATTTGAAATAGAGGAAGATCATTTTCATTAATAGCTTAACCGCAAAGTTCGCAAAGAATTACGCAAGGTTCGCAAAGATTTATTTTAAAATCTTTGCGAACCTTTTTTATTTTAATCATAAGGGAAGACTTTGCGGCCTTAGCGTAATTTTTTGCGAACTTTGCGGTTAATTTTAAAATCTACCGAATCTGCAAAATCTGCGTGAGAATAAAATCCATTTTTTTATCTTTACTCTCAAAACTAAATTTAAATGGAAGTCAAAAACAAGATTCAAAAACACGCCATTATTGCTGGGATTTTTGTGACCGCTTTTTTTCCACTTCTTATTTTTTCAAAAACTCTTTTCATCAATTTATGTATCCAAATATGCGATTTCGGCATTTTTTGGAATCCAATTTTCTGGGGTATTTTATTTCCTCTGTTTATAATTTTTCTCTTTTGGAATACAGCTAAAAAACTAAGTTACTCATTAAATCAAATCACTTATTTTAAAGCTTGTTCTCAATTTTCTTTCGGAGTAAGTTCAAAAATTACAGCAGCTCTTTTTTCAATATATGTTATTGGATTATTGCTAAACGGAATTTCATCAGTACATAACGTGCAAATTCCTTATCAAATTTTATTTTCATTACTAATGATTTTATTTCTATCCTTTATATTAATGATTCTAACTTTTGTAAGCAGTTTAATAATTGTAAAACTAAATCAACAAAAAATATAATTTGGCCAGAAACGATGTATATTACAGAAGGTGGATAAGACTGATCTGCGCCTTTTCAGCATTTTTTGCTTTGATTAGTTTCTTTCCTGTGATTGGAAATATTAGCACAGTTTTATACTACAATGATATCTATATAAATCATGAAAAGTATCAAAAAAAACGCATCGTTCTCGATTCTTTGACTTACATGAATACTGATGGTAATGACAGTCCAAGAGTTGATGGGTATTCAAAAGATTTGGATAATTATAAAACTATAATCCTGTTAAGTAAAGCAAGGAACGAGGAAAGTGAAATAGATTCACTTAAAAACACTCATATGTATGTATGGTATCGCAAAGGAATAAATTTTGCTTATCCTGCAAAAAAACAAGAAAAAGCTATTCCTTTCAAACAAATTTTTTACCAAAAAGTAAAAGTTCCTCTCTTTTGGCTTTTGGCGGTTATTATTACTTTTATAACATTTAAAATGATTACAAGAAATAAACTTTTTAAAGGATTTGATCACTAGAAAATTACGTTTATTGAGTTGTCAATAAATATTAAAATTTAATCAAATTGCCTATTTTTGTTCATACAACATACAAAACTTCAAAATGAAAATACTACTCCTAGGTTCTGGCGAATTAGGCAAAGAATTTGTCATTGCCGCACAACGAATCGGACAAACCATAATTGCTGTTGACAGTTACGAAAATGCACCCGCAATGCAAGTCGCACATGGTTTTGAAGTCATCAATATGCTTGATGGCGAAGCACTTGACCGAATCGTAGCCAAACACAAACCAGATTTTATAGTTCCTGAAATTGAAGCCATTCGCACAGAACGTTTTTACGATTATGAAAAACAAGGAATCACAGTTGTTCCTTCTGCGAAAGCGGCCAACTTTACTATGAATCGTAAAGCCATTCGTGATTTAGCTTCAAAAGAACTGGGTTTAAAAACAGCCAAATATCAATACGCAACATCGGCAGAAGAACTGCAAAAAGCCGTTCAGGAAGTTGGAATTCCATGTGTGGTAAAGCCTTTAATGTCTTCTTCCGGAAAAGGACAATCGACTATAAAAACTGAAAGTGATATCGAAAAAGCGTGGAAATATGCCGTTGCAGGTTCTCGTGGTGATGTTATCGAAGTAATTGTAGAAGCTTTTGTAAACTTCAATTCAGAAATTACGCTTTTAACGATTACGCAAAATGGTAATCCAACGCTTTTTTGCGCTCCAATTGGCCACAGACAAGAACGCGGCGATTATCAGGAAAGCTGGCAGCCTGCTTTAGTTTCAGAAAGAGACTTGTACGAAGCGCAGGATATGGCAGAAAAAATTACCGAAGCGCTTGGTGGCGCAGGACTTTTTGGCGTGGAATTTTTCCTGACTAATGAAGGTGTTTATTTCTCTGAACTTTCCCCTCGCCCACACGATACCGGAATGGTAACTTTAGCCGGAACGCAGAACTTCAATGAATTCGAATTGCATTTACGTGCAATTTTAAGCTTGCCAATTTTCGAAATTACATTAGAAAAAGCCGGCGCAAGTGCCGTAATTTTAGCTTCGGAAGATTCGACAAATCCAACTTTTACCGGAATCGAAAAAGTGGCTGCTTTACCAAAAACTGATTTCAGAATCTTTGGAAAACCAACTTCAAGACCTTATCGCCGAATGGGAGTTGTTTTAAGCCATGATTCATTGGCAACTCCAATTGATGAAGTAATCGAAAGAGCAAAATCAACCGCAACATTAATAAAAGTACATTCATAAATGGAGTTAATTCTTGAAAATATCGCCAAACACGTTTCTTTAACACCCGAAGAACAGGCTCATTTCTTATCCAAATTAGAAACAAACACCTATAAAACCAAAACCATTTTATTAAATGCCGGCGAAGTTTGTAAACATTCGTATTTTGTAAATTCCGGAATTTTAAGAAGTTTTAATATCAACGATAATATAGTAGAACATGTCTTATCATTTGCCTGTCAAGGCTGGTGGATGAGCGATATGTATAGTTTTTTTTCGCAAAAACCGGGACAGCTTTTTATAGAAGTTTTAGAAGACGCAGAAGTAGTTTCGTTATCTAAAGAAAATCAGGAACAATTGTATCATGATATTCCAAAATTAGAGCGCTTTTTCAGGATTTTAATTGAGAATTCTTTAGTCGCTAATCAACAGCGTTTAATGGATAATTTAAGTTTACCGGCAGAAGAACGCTTTGAAAAATTTACGACGAAATACGGAAACCTAGTTCATAAAGTACCTCAAAAACAAATCGCTTCTTTCATTGGCGTAACGCCGGAATTTTTTAGCAAAATGAAAGCAAGGCTTTTAAAAAAATAAGATTTTCCGCCACGAATTCACGAATTATTTTTTGACAATCTTTGTGAATAAAATTCGTGAATTCGTGGCGGAAAAAAAATTAAAATTGCTCAACCTCTGTAGAATGTTTCATAGCTGTTATGGTTGATTTTCCGATCATAACGGTATTTTGAACTGCATCAAAATAAGAAGTTCCCACGAAAGCCTGATGTTTTACCGCACGGAAACCGTTTTTTTGTAAAGCGAATTCTCTTTCCTGCAATTCAGAATATCCCGCCATTCCGCGTTCTTTATACGCTTTAGACAATTCAAACATACTTGTATTTAAAGCATGGAATCCTGCCAAAGTAATAAATTGGAATTTATATCCCATTTTAGCCAAGTCTTCTCTAAACGTCTCCATTTCGGCAACTGATAATTTTGCCGCCCAATTAAAAGAAGGCGAACAATTATACGCCAGCATTTTATCCGGAAATACTTTTTTCATGGCATCGGCAAACTTTTTAGCATAAACTAAATCCGGATTACTGGTTTCCATCCAAATCAAATCGGCATACGGAGCGTAGCTCAAACCTCTGGCAATTCCCTGATCGATTCCATTTTTTACGTAGAAGAAACCTTCAGCAGTTTTTTCTCCTGTAATAAATTTTGCGTCTCTCGGATCTGCATCGCTGGTTAATAAATTCGCCGCATCAGCATCTGTTCTTGCTACAATAAGGGTTGAAACTCCCATAACATCTGACGCTAAACGCGCTGCAATCAGTTTATTAATTGCTTCTTGGGTTGGAACCAAAACTTTACCGCCCAAATGCCCGCATTTTTTAGCTGAACTCAATTGATCTTCAAAATGAACTCCGGATGCTCCCGCTTCAATCATTGATTTCATTAATTCGAAAGCATTGAGGTTTCCGCCAAAACCGGCTTCGGCATCAGCCACAATGGGAACCAGATAATCTTTTTTATCTTCAACTCTGTTTACAGTCTGAATCTGATCAGCGCGCAACAAAGCATTATTTATTTTTTTAACCACCATTGGCACGCTGTTTACCGGATAAAGCGATTGGTCCGGGTACATTTCGCCAGCCAAATTCGCATCGGCCGCTACTTGCCAGCCGCTTAAATAAATCGCTTCTAAACCAGCGTCGACTTCCTGAATAGCCTGATTTCCTGTTAACGCGCCCAAACCAGCAACATAATCCTGATTTTTTAACTTTTTCCATAATTTTTGCGCTCCCATTTTAGCAATAGAATGCTCAATTTGATAAGAACCCTGAAGTGTAACTACTTCTGTAGCCGTATAAGGGCGTTCAACGCCTTTCCATCTTGAGTTCGTGATCCAATCGTTAATCAATTCCTGAATTCTGTCTTCTGTTGTTTTCATAAATAGTTTAAGTTAAAGTGGTTAGTAAGTAAATAGTTTTCAGTTTTCAACTCAGACTCTAAATTTTATTCTTTGAGTTTAATTTTTAAACACATAGAGACATAGTTTTTCTTTGTGGTTAAAGGCATTTCATTTGTTTTAAACAAACATAGCTGTGTGTTAAAAACTAGTTTTTTTATAAACTTTTTTTAATTGAAACTTAAACCTATGTCTCTATGTGTTTAAAAAAGTATTCTAATTTCATCTGCCTAATCTGCGTGAAAAATATTTTTAATTTTTAATTCTAAATTTTTAATTCTTTATAAATATTTGTAACACGGAATAGTTAGGAAATCAACGAAATCTTGATTTACAACCAGTCTTTCCAATACTTTTTCAGCCAAAGGAAATTGACGTTTTTCGTGATTTTCTTCTCCTAATTCTTCTTTGATTTTTCTGAATTCATCTAAGGCCAATTCGTGATAATAAGCCAAATCTAATTTTCGTCCATTATCCAAAACCACTTTATTCTGAAGCCATTGCCACAATTGCGATCTTGAAATTTCGGCTGTTGCTGCGTCTTCCATCAAATTGTGCAAAGCTGCTGCGCCTTGTCCGTTTAGCCAGGAAGCCAGATACAAAACGCCAACATTGATGTTTTTTCGAACGCCGTTTTCAGTAATGATTCCAATTGGTGGTTCAATCAAATCAACTTCTGTAATTTTGCGGTGTTCTCTTTTTATATGAATTTGATTTGGACTTGGCATCCCTTTATCAAAGATTTCTTTTGCTATTGAAACCAAATCCGGATGCGCCACCCAGGTTCCGTCATGACCGTTTCGAACTTCACGCTCCTTGTCGGTTTTTACTTTTGCGAAAGCAATAGCATTAGCTTCTTCATTATTCTTAATTGGAATTTGAGCCGCCATTCCGCCAATGGCATGAATCCCGCGTTTATGACATCTTTGAATTACTAAATTTGAATACGCATTCATAAAAGGCGAAGTCATGTTTACCTGATCGCGATCCGGAACAATGAACTTTGGATTTTTTCGGAACTTTTTAATGTATGAGAAAATATAATCCCAGCGTCCGCAATTCAGGCCCACAATATGTTCTTTCAATTCATAAATAATTTCATCTAACTGAAAACTAGCTGTTATCGTTTCAATTAAAACCGTCACTTTTATTGTTCCTCGTTTCAGTTTCAAATAATCTTCGGTAAAATCAATTACATTATTCCACCAACGCGCTTCCAGATAATGTTCCAATTTTGGAATATAGAAATACGGTCCTGAATTGTTTTCTAAAAGCTTTTTATGATTATGAAAAACATACAATCCAAAATCTACCAACGAACCGGAAACCGGATTTCCTTCAACTGAAAGATGTTTCTCTGGTAAATGCAATCCTCTTGGGCGAACAATTAAAGTTGCAATTTTTTCATTCAATTGATAACTTTTGTTTTTTGCTTCATCTGTATACGAAATTGTTTTATTTACAGCATCAATCAGGTTCATTTGCCCATCCATCAAATTTTGCCAGGTTGGAGAAGTACTGTCTTCAAAATCAGCCATAAAAGTTTTTGCTCCCGAATTCAATGCATTTATTATCATTTTGCGATCTACCGGTCCGGTAATTTCTACTCGGCGATCTAACAAATCTTTCGGAATTTCTCCTGCTGTCCAATTACTTTCTCTGACGCTTTTTGTTTCTAAAGGAAAAGTTGGCATCACTCCCTGATCAAACATGACTTGTTTTTGATCACGTTGTAACAATAATAGTTTTCGTTGCGATTCAAATTTTCGATGCAAATCGCCTATAAAAACAATTGCCTCTTCTGTCCAGATAGTTGGATAAGAAAGCTTCTTTTCGGCTAAAAATTCAATGGCCGTTTCTGTAATTTCTAATTGGTTTTTCATAGCAGTTTATTTATCTGTTTGAACAATTTTTAATAGTAGATTGATTTTCAATACTTTCTACACCACAATATTAGAAAAAAGTTTTTTACAAAACAAGCGAACGTTCGCTAAATATTAAAAATACTTTTTTGGCGATTGTTTTTTATTTGGTTATATTTGAAACATGGATATCGAAAAAGACTATATAAAGCTGATATTTGGACTCAAACTAAAACAAGTTCGAACTCAAAAAAATCTTTCTCTTTTTGGCTTAGCCAAATTGACAAATCTTTCAAAATCGTATTTAAACGAAATTGAAAAGGGAAAAAAATATCCAAAAGCAGACAAAATTTTGCTTTTATGTAAACATTTGGATGTCTCTTACGACCAAATGGTTTCCCTAAAACTCGATAACAACCTCGCTCCGATTGGTGAAATCTTAAAATCAGGTATTTTAAAAGAAATTCCACTGGAACTTTTTGGAATTCAGGAAGCTGATTTAATTGATATTATTGCCAATGCTCCGGCAAAAGTCAATGCGTTTATTAGTACGATTATCGAAATTGCACAACATTATAATTTAAGTCGGGAAAGTTTTTTTCTTGCCGCTTTAAGATCTTATCAGGAAGCCCACAGTAATTATTTTGAAGATTTAGAAGAAAAAGTAATTGCATTTTCAAAATCGTTTCAAATTAATTTAGATTCTAAAATTACTATTGAAGAATTAGAAGCAATTCTGAAGGAAGAATTCGAATATACCATTAAAGAAATCGCCTTTACAGATCAGGAAGCTTTAGAAGATCTGCGTTCTATTTATGTTCCGAAAAGCAAGACTTTGCTGCTTTCAACAGAGATCGACAATCCTCAAAGAGCTTTTATTTTAGCCAAAGAAATTGCCTATAATTATTTAAAAATCTCTGATCGTTTACTGACTTTCAGCTGGATTAAGTTCGAAAATTTTGATCAGGTTTTGCATAATTTTTACGCTTCTTATTTTGCTGGCGCTTTATTATTACCGAGAAAATTGGTCGTTAGTAAAATCAATAATTTTTTAAATAACGAAAGTCCCAATCCGGAAGAATTTGTCGCTCTAATAGAAAGTTTCGAAGTTTCTCCGGAATCGTTTTATCAGAGATTGACGAATTTATTGCCGAAAGATTTTCAGCTGAAAAATCTCTTCTTTTTAAGAATGTCACATCCTATTGGCTCTGACATTTACCAGATAAAAAAAGAATTACATATTACGAATCAGCAAGAACCGCACGCAAACGAAACCAACGAGCATTATTGCCGAAGATGGGTTTCGGTAAAAACCATAAACGAAGCTATCAGACAAAACAAACCTCATTTTTTTGATGCCCAAATTTCGAGTTATGTGCATAGCGGAAATGAATATTTGGTTTTTTCATCGGCCACAAAAGATCCTTTTATAAAAGATAATATTCGCAGTATTTCTGTTGGAATTCTAATTAATCCAACCATGAAAAAGAAATTTAAATTCATCGAAGGAAAACCTCTCGTTAAGAGAATTGTTGGCGTTACCTGCGAAACCTGCGATGTAAAAAACTGCCTTGAAAGAGCTGCGCCGCCAATTGCGTTAGAGAAAAAAAGACGTCATGATAATACGGATTTTGTTGTACAGCAGTTTATTAGTCAATATAGTTAGAATTTTAGATTGCAGAGTTTAGATTTTAGATTTTCCCGATTTTGACATCTCGACGAAGGAGAGATCACACTAGAAACTCCAATCCTATAATCGTCAATCTTTGTCGAGCCACTTGCGAAGAATGGATTAAAATCCATCCCTACAATATAATTCGTTCCTCCGGAACTTTTATACAAATTGGAAATATGCATTTCTTCTGAAAATGAAACTTCTAGCTTAGCCCCGATAGAAGTGAAAATCCTTTTGTGCCGGGGTTCGGCAGAAAAGATTGAAACGGATAGCGGGACATCACGTCTTTTGAAAACCAAAAATTTCTGCTTCAAAAAAAGTTCAAAACTTTTCTTAATCTAGGTTAAGTACGTTTTGATTACTACCACCGTAAATTTGTACTATAAAAATAAAGAAACAATACATCATGGAAAATATAGTATTACACAAAGCAGAAACAAGAGGAAACGCAAATCACGGATGGCTTAACGCTTATCATAGTTTTAGTTTTGCGAGCTGGTACAATCCGGATAGAATTCAGTTTGGGGCACTTCGTGTTTTGAACGATGACACGATTGCGGGCGGAATGGGTTTTGGAACGCATCCTCACGATAATATGGAAATCATTACGATTCCGTTAGAAGGTGATTTAGCCCACAAAGACAGTATGGGAAATACTGAAATCATCAAAAATGGAGATATTCAGGTGATGAGTGCCGGAACTGGAGTGCAGCACAGTGAGTTTAATCCGAATGCAGATCAGCAGACTAAATTATTGCAAATCTGGTTGTTTCCGAATAAAAGAAACGTTTCGCCTCGTTACCAACAAATTACTTTGGATGTTGCGGACAGACATAACAAACTATCTCAAATTTTATCGCCAAATGCGGATGATGAAGGCGTTTGGATTCATCAGGATGCCTGGTTTAATATGGGAAATTTTGATGCCGGAATTGCAACTGAATATAAAATTAAAAAAGAAGGAAACGGAGTTTATGCTTTCGTTTTAAAAGGAAATGTAACAATTAACGGTCAGGAATTAAATACTCGCGATGCTATTGGGATTTCCGGAACTGACATTTTAAACATTCAAGCCAATACAGATGCGGAATTTTTATTAATGGATATTCCGATGAACTATTAATCAATAGCAATTTTTCAAACAACAAAAACAAAACAAACTGGGAATCAAAAAGTTATTTCATTTTTATTTCTTAATCTAGGTTAAGTGCCAAATGAAGACTGTCGAAGTAACTTTGTCCTATCAAAATGAAATTAATATTTTTAAAAAATAAAATTATGGCAACTACAAAATGGTCAATTGACCCAACTCACTCAGAAATTGGTTTTAAAGTTAAACACATGATGTTTACAAATGTTTCAGGAAAATTTGGAACTTACGACGCAACAATTACTACAGAAGGAAATGATTTTGAAAACGCAGCAATCGAATTCTCAGGCGATATCGCTTCTATCGATACTGCAAATGCAGACAGAGACGGTCACTTAAGAAGTGCTGATTTCTTTGATGCTGAAAACAATCCTAAATTAACTTTCAAAGCTTCATCTTTCAAAAAAATTGATGACGGAGATTATGAATTAACTGGAGATTTAACCATTAAAGGTGTTTCTAAATCAGTTACTTTTCCTGTAGATTTTAGCGGAATCATGACTGATCCTTGGGGAAATACTAAAGTAGGTTTAAGCATTGAAGGTAAAATTAATCGTAAAGATTGGGGTTTAAACTGGAATTCTGCTCTGGAAACCGGTGGAGTTTTAGTTGGAGAAGAAGTTCGTTTAAACATTGAATTGCAATTTGTAAAACAAGCTTAATCTTGTAATAAATAGGTTTAATTTGGTTGGTTAAAAAGCCTGTACTTTTTCGGAAGTGCAGGCTTTTTTTTAGCCACGAATTCACGAATTTTTATACCTAAAGTTTAGAAAAATAATTCGTGAATTCGTGGCTAAAAACTCATCGCGATGTATTTCTAAATTCAGTTGGAGAAAGTCCCGTTTGTTTTTTGAAGAGTCTGGAGAAATACGAGTAATCTTCGTAGCCTACTTTGTAAGCAATTTCATTTACCGCTAATTGTTTGTCGATTAACATTCGTTTTATTTCCAGAATTACCCGATCCATAATTACTTCAGTTGCGGTTTTTTGAAGGATTTCATTGCAGATTCTATTCAGGTGTTTCAATGTAATATTTAGTTTTTCTGCGTAAAAAGATGGTAACTTTTCTTGTCTAAAATATTGCTCTAAAAGCATTTCAAAGGTATTGATTTTGATATTGTATGAATGTGTCTGATGCGAATAAGTTTCGCTATATTTTCTGGAAATTTCGATATGAATACAATCCAGCAAATTCAGCATTTTATCTAATTGCTGTTTATTATTTTGAATGTTTTCCTGAATTAACAAATCAAAATAAGGAAGGATTTTTGGAATTTCATTTTCTTCAAAAACCATTTCCGGACGGTTATGAATGGAATGGTAAAAATTATAATCGTTGATTTTTTTCTGTCCGAAATACAAATTGTAAAGTTCCTGCGAAAAGATAATCACAAAGCCTTCAATATCTTCAGACAAACTCCAATGATGCATTTGTCCGGGCTGCAGCACAAATAAACTTCCTCTTTTTATTTCGAATTGATCAAAATCGACCTCATGTTTTCCGGAACCATTTGTGAAAAAAACCATCAAATAAGAATCGTGTCGATGGGGTTCTTCGACAAAACTGTGGCTTTTTAAATGTTCTGCAAAAGTATTGACGTAAAAATCACGATGAATGTCATTGCAACTAAAATTCTGAACACTATAAATTGGATATCTTTTCATACGTTTTTAGATTTTATATTGTAGATTTTAGATTTTAGACTTTAAATTTTTGGTATTGGAATTTGAATATATTTATTGGAATTTCATGCAAAATGTCTTTATTGTGCTAATATTAGCGAAGATATAAAAAAGACTTTTATCTTACTCTGATTTACCTTTGTATAAATAAAAAACAACAAAGTCATGTCAAATTCATTAACTCATATTTTAAGCAACGAATGTCCGGTTTGTCATAAAGGAAAAGTTTTTAAAGACAACAATATTTTCCTAACTTTTGGCTTGCCAAAAATGAATGAATACTGCAGTCATTGTAATTATAAATTCCAGAAAGAACCTGGTTATTTCTTTGGCGCAATGTATGTAAACTACGGATTAACAGTCGCTCAGGGAATCGCAACGTATTGTATTGCACAGTATTTCTTTGAACAAAATTTCGATTTAAGAATCATTCCTATTATTGCAGTTGTCATTACTTTACTTACTTCTTTCAATCTTCGATTTTCAAGATTAGTGTGGATTTATATGTTTAAGGATTATACGAGCTAAAAAAAATGCTATTTTTGCCTTTCAATTGAAACTAATTTTCAATTCAAAAAAAACAAAAAAATAAATTAGACAAATGAAAGCATACGTATTTCCGGGTCAGGGCGCACAGTTTACAGGAATGGGCAAAGACTTATATGAAACATCGGCTTTAGCCAAAGAATTATTCGAAAAAGCCAATGAAATTTTAGGTTTTAGAATTACAGATATTATGTTCGAAGGTACTGCCGAAGAACTAAAAGAAACTAAGGTTACGCAACCTGCTGTTTTTCTACATTCAGTTATTTTAGCCAAAACTTTAGGCGAAGATTTTAAACCGGAAATGGTTGCAGGACATTCTTTAGGAGAATTTTCAGCATTGGTAGCCAACGGAGCTTTATCTTTTGAAGACGGTCTTAAATTAGTTTCTCAACGTGCTCTTGCAATGCAAAAAGCCTGCGAAATCACTCCATCTACAATGGCAGCTGTTTTAGGCTTAGCTGATAATATTGTAGAAGAAGTTTGCGCTTCTATTGACGGAATTGTGGTTGCTGCAAATTACAATTGTCCTGGGCAATTAGTAATTTCAGGAGAAACGACTGCAGTTGAAAAAGCTTGTGAAGCGATGAAAGCTGCCGGAGCAAAACGTGCTTTAATTTTACCTGTTGGAGGAGCTTTTCACTCGCCAATGATGGAACCGGCAAGAGAGGAATTAGCTGCTGCAATTGAAGCAACGACTTTCTCTACTCCTATTTGCCCGGTTTACCAAAACGTAACAGCAAATGCGGTTTCTGATGCAAACGAAATCAAAAAGAACTTAATTATACAATTGACCGCTCCGGTAAAATGGACACAATCTGTACAGCAAATGATCGCTGACGGAGCTACTTTGTTTACTGAAGTTGGCCCGGGGAAAGTGTTAGCTGGTTTGATTAATAAAATTGACAAAGAAGCGGTTACTGCTAATGCTTAAATTTTAAGTATTCAGTTTTCGGTCGCAGTTTTCAGTTTGCAGACGACGGACGACGATATAAATAAAATCCCAAATGATTATGATCATTTGGGATTTTTTATGATATTTCTAGAAATTGCACTGCTGCGCTTCTCTACCTGAAAACTGCGACCGAAAACTGAAAACTATTTAAGAACGAACTTTCTGTTCCCATTTCCAGGCGCTTGCCATTGCTTCGTCAAGACTTAATTCTGCTTTCCAGCCTAAAACATTGTTTGCCTTGTCTGTATTTGCATACGCTTCGGTGATATCACCTTCGCGGCGTGGCATTATTTTGTATGGTAATTTTTTATCGCTTACTTTTTCAAAACTGTGAATTACTTCCAAAACAGAACTTCCCGTTCCCGTTCCTAAATTAAAAGTTTCTACTTTTTGTACATTCTTTTTATTCAATAAACGCTGTAAAGCAATTACGTGCGCTTTTGCTAAATCTACAACATGAATATAATCACGAACTGCAGTTCCATCCGGCGTTGGATAATCATTTCCAAAAACTGATAATTCCTGACGTAATCCCATTCCGGTTTGTGTTATAAACGGAACTAAATTCTGTGGAACTCCTAAAGGCAATTCTCCAATTTCTGTACTTGAATGCGCTCCAACCGGATTAAAATAACGCAATAAAATAGCGCTTATATTGGTTACTTTTGCTGTATCCGTAATGATTTCCTCGCCTATTTGTTTGGTATTCCCATAAGGAGACATTGCTGTCTGCACAGGCGCATCTTCTGTAATTGGCATTTTTTCGGCTTGACCGTAAACCGTACAAGACGAGCTGAAAATAAAACTTGCTTCCGGTTTTTCTTTTAATTCCTGCAAAAGATAAACTAAAGTATTAATGTTATTTTCGTAATACAACAAAGGATTTTCGACACTTTCGCCAACCGCTTTTGAAGCTGCAAAATGAATTACACCCGTAACATCATTGTGTTTTTTAAAGAAATCCTGAACAGTGCTTTTTTCTCTTAAATCAATTTTTTCGAACAAAGGCGTTTTTCCTGTAATAGCTGTAATTCCTTTTAAAACATCTTCTGAAGAATTGGAAAGGTTATCAATTATCACGACTTCAAAGCCTTCATTTTGCAATTCGACTACGGTGTGAGAACCAATAAATCCTAATCCTCCGGTTACTAATATTTTCATTTTTTGGTTGATTTTTTTATGTAGTTAATTTGTAAGCCTGCCTCGCAACAAGAATCCAGTTATTCTTTTGTTTTTGCCAAACAAGCATTATTCCGATTTTAATATCTCTGTCGATTCCGTCGTCTTTCGTATGGGCAGACAAAACATGCCTCACAATAGCAACATCATTTTGAATTGTGATTGTTTGGTTTTGAAAATCTATCGTAACGAAATCAGATTTTCCACTAACAATTCCGTCGATAAATTCTGCCTGATTTTGAAAATTACCATTCGAATGAACATAATTTAACTTTTCAGAAGTTAGCGCTTTTAATTTAGTTCCATCAGCATCAATCATGGCTTTTCGCAAAATTTCAACCTGATTGTTCACAGCAGTTTCTTCTTTAGCATTCGATTTTTGGGCAAAACCCGAAAACTGAACCAAAATCATTAAAATTAAAAAACGAAAACTTCTCATATTTATTTATTTAAAAATTCTAAAACTGAATCTGTAATAAATTTAATTTGCTCATCATCTAATTCTGTGTGCATTGGCAAAGCAATTACTTCTTTTACTAATTGATTCGTTACCGGAAATTGCTCTTCTTTATAACGAACATCTACGTAAGCTTTTTGTGAGTGCAAAGGAATTGGATAATAAATCGCACACGGAATTGCTTTGTCTAATAAATGCTGCATTAAAGCATTACGATCTGCATCTATGATTCTTAATACATATTGATGAAAAACGTGATCATTTTCGTTGGCATCAAATTCCGGAGTGATAATATTTTTATGACCTGCAAAAGCTGCATTATATTTTGAAGCCGCACGACGACGCGCTTTATTGTATTCGTCTAACAAAGGTAATTTTGCATTTAAAACTCCAGCCTGAATACTGTCTAAACGTGAATTCACCCCCACAACATCATGATGGTAACGCTCGTACATTCCGTGATTTACGATTCCGCGGATAATGTGTGCTAATTTATCATCATTTGTAAAAATTGCTCCACCGTCTCCGTAGCAACCTAAGTTTTTAGACGGAAAAAATGACGTTGCCGCAACATGTCCAATTACACCTACTTTAGTTTTTTCTCCTGATTTTGAAATATAATCAGCACCAATTGCTTGTGCATTATCTTCAATTACATATAAATTATGCTCAGCTGCAATTTCCATAATTGCATCCATATTAGCAGCACGGCCAAATAAATGTACCGGAACAATTGCTTTTGTTTTTGGTGTAATGGCTTTTTTAATCGCTTCGATGTCAATGTTCATATTGGTCATATCAACATCAACCAACACTGGCGTTAATTGCAATAAAGCAATAACCTCAACTGTAGCTGCAAAAGTAAAATCAGCAGTAATTACCTCATCACCCGGCTTAAGATCCAATCCCATCATAGCAATCTGCAAGGCATCTGTACCATTCGCACACGGAATTACGTGTTTTGCTCCTAAATATTCTTCAAGATTTTTTTGAAACTGGTGAACTAATGGTCCGTTTATATAAGTATTTGTATCTAAAACTTCTTGAATTGAAGCATCAACAGTAGCTTTTATTTTTTCGTATTGACCCTTTAAGTCAACCATTTGAATTTTTTTCATTTCTTTTTATTTATTTAAAACTGTGAGATTATGTTTTAAAACCAATCTCTAAAACGAAGAACAAAAATAGTTATTTAATACCTTCAAACAATGAAAATAATTTAAAGAAACGTAATTTAGCGCCAAAATTATATATATGCTTTTTCTATACAATTTAGTTGTTTCTATTGCAGGGTTTTTTCTGAAAATTGTAGCGCTTTTTAGCCCTAAAATTAAACTTTTTGTCGAAGGCAGGAAAAATGTTTTTGCCGTTCTAGAAGAAAAAATCAAACCTACAGATAAGACTATTTGGTTTCATTCCGCGTCTTTGGGTGAATACGAACAAGGTCTGCCGGTAATTGAAAAAATCAAAGAAAAATATCCTTCTCATAAAATAGTAGTTACTTTTTTTTCACCTTCGGGTTATGAAGTACGCAAGAATAATACTGTTGCCAATGTAACTATTTACTTGCCTTTGGATACTAAAAAAAATGCAAAACGATTTTTAAAATTAGTTCATCCGGAAAAAGCTTTTTTCATTAAATATGAATTTTGGCTGAATTATTTAAAAGAATTAGAAAACGCTAAAATTCCAACTTATCTGGTTTCCGGAATTTTCAGAGACAGTCAAATGTTTTTTAAATGGTACGGAGGTTTTTACAGAAAAGCATTAAAAGCGTTTACTTATTTCTTTGTACAAAATGAAGTTTCAAAGAAAAAAATTGAAGCTATTGGATTTCACAACGTAATTGTTTCCGGCGATACTCGTTTTGATCGCGTAAATGCTATTTTAGAAAGAGACAATTCACTTGATTTTATTGAAAAATTCAAAAACAATCAAACTACAATTGTCATTGGAAGTTCCTGGCCAAAAGACGAAGCTTTATTAGCAGCATATATCAATCAGGCTCCGGATCATGTAAAGTTTATTATTGCTCCGCACAACATCAAAACAGATCAAATTGCAGCGCTCAAATCACAAATAACAAAATCAAGTATTTTATTCTCTGAGAAAGAAGGCGCAGCTTTATCAAATTATCAGGTTTTTATTATTGACACAATTGGCTTACTAACAAAGATTTACAGTTACGGAACAATCGCATATGTTGGCGGCGGTTTCGGAAATCCCGGAATTCATAACATTCTGGAACCGGCCACATTTGGAATCCCAATCGTCATTGGACCCAATTATTCTAATTTTGCCGAAGCAGTACAATTGGTTGAACTGGGCGGATGTATCGTGATAAACAATAATGATGAACTAAAATTTAATTTCGACCAATTAATTAATGACCCTATTTTATTGAACGAAAAAAGCTCCATTTGCAAGAAATATATTGAGGATAATATTGGCGCTACAAACAGCATTATGAAAATCGTTTCTTAGGCATTTTTTAACACTAAAGCTTGGTTTGATGTCGTTATTGAGAAAAAAATCGCTTAAATTGGCTTATTTTAATCTATTCAGCATAATGGATTATCAATTAAAAACGAAATAAACTGCAACTAAGTAAATAAAAAAAGCCAATTCTCTTATTGAATATTCAACGAAAAATAATTTATACAAAAAATACAATAATATCATAATATTTTGTTATTTTGGCATTATCTTTGATAAATAAGATAATCGTGAGCAAGGAAAATATTTTAAAAAAAAAATAAAAAAATATTTTACATATTAAAAAATTTATATCTTTGCCACGAATTAATAATTAACCTTTTATAATAAAGTAAGATGAAAAAAGTATTTTTAAGTTTAG